>Ga0247808_10000048_pt1 | contig 137603 bp, 131 predicted proteins | sample UWRJL089202R1_FD_179914 | JGI IMG/M metagenome (GOLD analysis project Ga0247808, IMG submission 179914) | Plant litter microbial communities from Arlington Agricultural Research Station in Wisconsin, United States - UWRJ-L089-202R-1 | ecosystem: Environmental > Terrestrial > Plant litter >...
CGAGACCGTCACCACCGCGCAGCTGCCGCCGAGCCGCGAACTGCTGCTCAGCCCCGCGGTGCGCCAGCGTGCCCGAGAGATGCAGCACGAGTTTCCGGGCCTCGCCCAGATGCTCGCCAAGATCAGCGAGGGCATCCCGGTCGACGGCATGGAGTCGCTCGCCCCCGCGCTGCTCGACCGGCTCGTGCCGCTCACCCACTACCTGCCCGCCGAGGCCGCGGTCGTTGTGCTGTCTCCCGAGAAGGTCGCGTCGCGCGCCGTGAGCCTGGTCGAGACCAACCAGGAGTTTCTCGCCGCGGCGTGGAACGCCGCCACCGCCGGAGCCGAGGCCCCGATCGACCTCGACGCCGGCGACTTCGTCACGATCACGGCCCTGCGTGAGTCTGCGGGCAAGCGAGCCTGGTGGACGATGAGCTCGTTCGACAGCGGGGCGACGGAACCCGAGCGTGTCGACGCGGCCGGCGCTTCGACAAGCGCAGCGACCGAGCTCGCCGAGCGCGTCGCCGCCACCCTCGACGCCGACGACACCTACGTGCGCATCGACGCCACCGCGGTGCCGAGCTTCGCCGGCCAGCCGACCGGGGCCATCGACCACGTCGAAGAACTGATGCGCGGCGGCTGGACCGTCGCGATCGTCGCCCGCGGCCAGGGCCTCGTCGAACGTGCCGTCGACGTGCTCGCCGAGCGCGAGCTGCCGGGCCGCATGGTCGAGGCGTTTCCGGAGATCGCCGAGGGGGGCGCTTCGACAAGCTCAGCGGCCGGCTCCGGCTCAGCGATCGGTTCCGGCTCAGCGACCGCGCTGGAACCGGGCGTCGCCTACCTTCTGAAGGCATCCGCCGAGCACGGTTTCGAGATTCCCGAGATCAAGTTCGCGCTGCTCAACGAGAGCGAGTTCTACGGCCGCGCGGTCGGCTACGACGCCCGCCAGGTGAAGAAGCTCGCGAGCCGTCGCAAGAACGTCGTCGACCCGCTGCAGCTGAAGGCCGGCGACTTCGTGGTGCACCAGACCCACGGCATCGGCAAGTTCGTCGAGCTCGTGCAGCGCGAGGTCAGCTCCGGCGGGCGCAACGCCGTCAAGCGCAGCCGCGAGTTTCTCGTCATCGAGTACGCGCCCAACAAGCGCGGCCTGCCCGGCGACAAGCTCTACGTGCCCACCGACCAGCTCGACCTGCTCAGCCGCTACGTCGGCGGCGAGGCGCCCAGCCTGAGCAAGATGGGCGGCAGCGACTGGTCGAACGCCAAGAACAAGGCGCGCAAGGCCGTGCGCGACATCGCCGTCGAGCTCGTCAAGCTCTACTCGGCGCGCATGGCGTCGAAGGGCCACGCGTTTCCGAAGGACACCCCGTGGCAGCGCGAGCTCGAAGACGCGTTCCCGTTCGCCGAGACCGCCGACCAGCTCACCACGATCGACGAGGTCAAGGCCGACATGGAACGGCCCATCCCGATGGACCGCCTGCTCTCCGGCGACGTCGGCTACGGAAAGACCGAGGTCGCGGTGCGCGCCGCGTTCAAGGCGGTGCAAGACGGCAAGCAGGTCGCGATGATCGTGCCCACCACGCTGCTCGTGCGCCAGCACATCGAGACCTTCGCCGAACGCTTCGCCGGATTTCCCGTGCACCTGCGCGCGCTCAGCAGATTCCAGACCGAGAAGGAGTCGAAAGAGACGATCGCCGGACTCGCGGATGGCACGGTCGACGTCGTCATCGGAACCCACCGCCTGCTCAGCCAGAGCATCGCCTTCAAAGACCTCGGCCTCGTCATCATCGACGAGGAGCAGCGGTTCGGCGTCGAGCACAAAGACGCCCTCAAGAAGCTCAAGACCAACGTCGACATCCTCGCGATGACGGCGACACCGATTCCCCGAACGCTCGAGATGGCGGTCACCGGAATCCGCGAGATGTCTACCCTCGCCACCCCGCCAGAAGACCGGCACCCGATCCTCTCCTTCGTCGGCCCCTACAGCGACAAGCAGGTGTCGGCCGCGATCCGCCGCGAGCTCCTGCGCGAGGGCCAGGTGTTCTTCGTTCACAACCGCGTGTCATCCATCAACCGCGTCGCCGCCCAACTCTCCGAGCTCGTGCCCGAGGCGCGCATCGCGATCGCGCACGGGCAGCTGCCCGAGTCGGTGCTCGAGCAGGTCATGGTCGACTTCTGGGAGCGCAAGTTCGACGTGCTCGTCTCGACGACCATCGTCGAGACCGGCCTCGACATCGCGAACGCGAACACGCTCATCATCGACCGCGCCGACAAGTACGGACTCAGCCAGCTGCACCAGCTGCGCGGCCGGGTCGGCCGTGGCCGTGAGCGCGCCTACGCCTACTTCCTCTACGACGAGATGAAGCCGCTGTCAGAGACCGCGCACGAGCGCCTCTCGACGATCGCCGCGAACAACGAGCTCGGCGCGGGCATGCAGATCGCGCTGCGCGACCTCGAGATCCGCGGCGCCGGAAACCTCCTGGGCGGCGAGCAGAGCGGACACATCGCCGGTGTCGGCTTCGACCTCTACCTGCGCATGATCGGCGAGGCGGTGTCGACCTTCCGTGGCGACGTCGCCGAGGGGCAGACCGAGCTGCGGCTCGAACTGCCGGTGGATGCGCACATCCCCGAAGAATACGTCGAGAGCGAGCGGCTGCGGCTCGAGGCCTACCAGAAGCTGTCGACCGCGTCGGCGCCCGCCTCGAGCCCCGAGCAGATCGACCTCGTGCTCGAAGAGCTCGCCGACCGGTACGGCGAGCCGCCCGAGCAGGTAGCCAACCTCATCGCCGTCTCGCGGCTGCGACGCATGGCGGTGAAGGCCGGGCTCAGCGAGGTCGTCGCGATGGGCGGAAACATCCGCGTCGCGGGCATCGCGCTGGCCGACTCTATCCAGATCCGCCTGCAGCGCATGTACCCGGGGTCGAAGTACTTCGCGGCCACCGCGAGCGTCGCCGTGCCGATGCCGCGCATCAACGGCGAACCGCTCGACGACGCCGACCTGATCGCGTGGACCAGCACCCTGCTGGTCGCCATCTTCGGCGCAGAAGTGGCCGACGCGGCGCCCGCCGCCTGATTCGCGCGGTCGCCGCGCGGTCGCCGCGCTTGTCGACGCGGCCCTTCGACAAGCTCAGGGTCCGAAATATCTGAAAAGGAACCACCATGGCCAAGCCCCGCCCCAAGGGCACCCAGCCGCCCGTTCTCAACCTCACCGCCCCGGGCAACGTCGTCGACGTCGACGCCACCCTGCTGCGGTCGAGCGACGAGCGCGAGGGCGAGCGCTACTCCGACGCCGACCTCACCGACTTCGATCTCAGCGGCGTGAACTTCATCCAGTGCGAGTTCGACGCCGTCACCCTCACCAGCGCGCAGCTGCGCGGAGCCCGGTTCGTCGACAGCGTGATGACCGCCTCGTTCGCCCCCACCCTGACGGCCGGCCGCACGACCTGGCGCGACACCCTGGTGCAGAGCCCGCGCTGGGGATCCGCCGAGCTCTTCGACGCCGACCTGAACGCCGTGCACATCCGCGGCGGCAAGATCGACTATCTCAACCTGCGCAGCTCGCGCCTGACCAACGTGCTCATCGAAGACTGCCAGCTCGGCGAGCTCGACCTCGGCGGCATCCGCGCCGACCGTGTCGCGATTCGCAACTGCCGCATCGGAACCCTCGACCTCACCGGCGCGCGCTGTGTGAACGTCGACATCCGCGGCTCCGAGTTCTCGACGATCAACGGCCTCGAGGGGCTGCGCGGCGTCACCGTCGACGACTACCAGCTGAGCCTGCTCGCCCCAGTGCTGGCGGCGCACATCGGGCTCGTCGTCGAGTAGGGCGCGCCGCGATCTGCGTCGAATGGGGCAGGATCGGCGGCGAAGTGCCCCGATCGGCGCAGATCGTGAGCCGCGGGCGGGCCCCCGACCCCACGGCGCCCCTCGGGACGAATAGTATTCGCGCATGAACGATCGTGCGCGGCAGGCGATGGAGGCCGTCGAGTCCAGTGCCGCTGCGCGCGCCCGCTTCGTCGCCGCCTACGGCCGGCCGGGCGACGCGGTCGCCGAACTGCGGGCAGAGGTGCGGCCGGATGCCGCGGCCGACGCCGCACGCGAGACCGAGGCCGAGCGGCTGCGCCGGGTGGCCTTCGACCGAACGAGCACGCCCGACGAGGAAGCCGCTGCCGAGCTAGCCCGCCGCGAGCTCGCGCGGCTGGAGGGCGAGGCGCAGGAGAGGCGCGCGGCGCTGGACCGCGCGATCGACGCGGCGCTCGAGCCGCAGGCGCATCCGGAAGTCGATGGCGACGACGCCGACACCGCGACTAGCCGCACAACGACCGGCACAACGACCGGCATAACGACCGGCACCACGACCGCCGCCGCCACGCAGGCCGCCCGGGGAGAGCCCGAGACCGCACCGTCGCGCCGGCCGGCCTGGCTCGTTCCCGCGACGATCGCGCTGGTGCTCGGCGTGGTCGCGACCAGCGCCGTCTGGGCGTGGCAGGGTGCGCCGAAAACACCGGCCGCGGTCTCCGCCTCGGGTAGTCCCACTCCGATCGAGTACTTTCTCGGCGACCCGCCCGACGAGACCGCCGAACCCGGAGACCTGGCCGCGGCCGAGGTGTGGTTCGAACGCGACCAGACCGACGAAGACCTGGTTGGAGTCGGCGAGCTGCGTCCCGAGTTCGACCGTGACAGCGTGCGCCTCGTGCACAGCAGCCCGGTCGCCCGGGTGTGGGTCGCGAAACAGGTCGACGGACGCCTCTGCCTCGAGACCACCGACACCTTCTCGCAGGTGACGAACGGCACGTGCGCGATTCCCGCCGAGTTTGCGCTGCGCGGCCTCTCCGTGGCGTCGAACGTGCTCACCGCCGACTGGAACGGACCCCAGGTGCGGGTGATCGTCAGCCAGCGCTGATTGTCGGCCAGCGCCGATCGGCAGCCGGCGCTGATCGTCAGGGGCCGCGCCGGGAACCCGAGCCCCGCGGAACAGTGCTCGACAGCGCAGGCTCCTGAAATGAAGGACACCTGGTCGACCTGTCGCCCGCGTCCTTCATTTCAGGAACGTCTGCCCCGACGGTGCGGCCCCGGCAGAACCAGGCAGAACAAGGCAGAACCCGGCACGACCCGGCGCCTCTCCCGGCAGGATCCGGCAGACCCGCGTCCTGCTCGAGGCCCTTCGCACACACCGCGAGACGAATTCGGCAGGAAAACGGTTCACCGCCGCTACAGTGAGTAAACGTTGGATCGGGAGCGGGGGTTCTTATGCACGCGGCACCCTCAGACGACGCGCGTCGAGCGCTCGCCCTCGTAGAGTCCGACTCCGGCGCGCGGGCCGCGTTCGTCGCGGCCGTCGACGCGGCCTTTCCCGCGGCCGGCGACGCCGTCGCGCTGCTCCGTGAGCGGGTGCTTCCGGATGCCGCGGCCCGCGCCGCGCGCCGCCGCGAGCTCGACGACCTGCGCGGCATCGCGTTCGGGCGCACGATCACACCGGGCGACGAGGCGCGCGCCGTCGACGCGCACTCCGCCGTCGTCGACGCCGAGCAGTCGCAGCGTGCGCTGGACGCGGCGATCGATGCCGCCGTCACCGCCGTTCTCGCCGCGCCGGCCGCGTCTCCGACCGCGCGGCCCGAGCACGCCGAGCCCGGCGCGGAGGTCGCGGCGGGAGTCATCCGCACCCCGCCTCTCTGGCGACGGCTGGTGCTGCCCGTCGGGGCTTTCGCGCTCGGGCTCGCTGTCGCGGCCGTCGTCGTTCCGGTCTTCTTCGCCGAGGAGCCGCCCGCGGCCGTCGCCGACTTCGGCACGGGCGAGGGGCTGCTGCCGCCGGAGGTCGCCGCGGCGGCCGCACTGCGACCCGGCGATGTGGAGGCAGCTGAGCGCTGGCTCAACCGGCCGCAGACCGAGGCCGACCTCGTGCCGCTCGAACTCGACGGAATCGTCGCGTCGTCGACGCGCATGGCCTCTGGGGGAGGCGGCGCCGACTCGGTGTGGGTCGCGCGCGGCTCCGACGACGGCCTCTGCGTCGTCGTCTCGATCGGCACCGAGGGGGCGTACGCGTCGTCGTGCTCGCCCCCCGACATGTTTCTGCTGCACGGGGCGATGGTCTCGCTCAACGAGGGGATCGCGGGCAGGCCGAGCATCGAGGCCGAATGGGACGGCGCCCACGTCTACGTCACCGTGGGGCCGGAGTGACCTCGATGCACGCGTGACCTCGATGCACGCGTGACCTAGGGGTGAACGATGATCTTCACCGCGGTCTCGTTGTGGTTGATCAGGGTGTCGAACCCCGAGTCGATGAGATCGTCGAGCGCGATGCGCGACGTGATGAACGGGGCGAGTGAGACCTTGCCGTCTTGCACCAGCTTGATCGTCGCGGCGTGGTCGCGCACGTAGGCGATCGTTCCGCGCAGGTCGATCTCCTTGAGCACGAGCTTCTGCATGTCGATCACGGCGGGCTTGCTCCAGATGGAGACGTTCACGATGACACCCGCGGGCTTGACCGCGTCGAACAGCTGGTCGAGCACCACGTTCACGCTCGTGCACTCGAAGCACACGTCGGCGCCGACGCCGCCGGTGAGTTCGCGCACGCGGTCGGCGAGGTTCTCGGTGCTCGGGTCGATGACGTGGTCGGCCACACCCGTGGAGAGCGCCTTCTCTTTGCGGGCGGCGCTGAGCTCCGACATGATCACCGTGAGGCCCTCGGCCTTGAGCACGGCGGCCAGCAGCAGGCCGATCGGCCCGGCTCCGCCGATGAGTGCGACGTCTCCGGCGACGGCGCCGCTGCGCACGAAGGCGTGGTGGCCGACCGAGAGTGGCTCGATGAGCGCGGCCTCGTCGAGTGGGATGTCGCCGATCGGGTGCACCCAGCGGCGGTCGACGACGACCTTCTCGCTCAGACCGCCGCCGCCTCCCGCGAGGCCGATGAATCCCATCTTCACGCACAGGTGGTAGTTGCCGGCCAGGCACGGCGCGCACTCGTTGCAGACGAAGTACGGCTCGACGACGACGTTGTCGCCCACCGTCAGGTCGTCGACGCCCTCGCCCAGCGCGGTCACCGTTCCCGAGAACTCGTGGCCGAGGGTGACCGGTTCTTCTTCATGGGAGAGCGGATGCGGGTGGCCGGCAGCCGGGATGAAGATGGGGCCTTCGAGAAACTCGTGCAGGTCGGTGCCGCAGATGCCGCACCACGCGACGTCGATCGCGACGGCACCCGGTCGCAGCGCGGGCTCGGCGATGTCTTCGATGCGGATGTCGTTCGGCCCGTGGAATCGTGCTGCCTTCATTGCCTGCTCCTTCGTTGTGAACGCGCGTCGCGCTTCACCCTCCATGCTGCCCCTCGCCCATGGAACCGGACAGAGGCGAAGGTCCCGCATGTTCGAGCATCCCTCGCTTGCGGTAACCTCGGCGCATGACGACAGACGATGCCACCGATCGGGCGCACCTCGAAGAGCTGCGGCGCATCGCCTACGGACGCACGAACTCGGTCGAAGACGAGGAGCGGGCCACGGCCGCACGGCGTGAGCTCGAGGATCTCGAGAGAGTCGGCCACCTCGGGCCCGCGCCGGTCGACGAGCCGCCGACCGCCGAGGCGCATCCGCACGACCTCGAGAAGGAGCACGCGATCGCGCGATCTCGCGGGTGGGTGGTTCCGGCCCTGACGGCGCTCGTGATCGGAGCGTTTCTCGGCGGCGCGGTCGCCACGCTCGCGGGAGGCCCGTCGGCGGCGACACCCGCGCCGACACCCACGTTCACCCCCGGGTCGAGTGCGAGGCCCGCGGGCGGGACCCCTCTGACGACCGGATCGTCGTTCATCTCCGGCCCGGGAAGTCTCGAGGCGGCAGAGGAGTGGTTCTCACGCGCGCAGTCGGTCGACGACCTCAACGAGCTGTTCTTCGGTGATCCCACCAGATACGTTCCCGACTCGATCCGGCTCGTGCAGTCGACGGATTCCAGCGAGGTCTGGGTGGCGAAGACGCCCGAAGGTGGGCTGTGTCTTATGGTGACCAGCCGAAACGAGGGTGCCGGCACCTGCGTCACCGGCGAGGAGTTCACACGGGGTGGCCTGACCCTGGGACACCAAAACGTGCGAGTGGCGTGGGACGGCGTTCGCCTGGCCGTCGCGTATTCGGCTCCCTGACGGGACGTTCGTCCCTAGGCAGCGCTGCCCAGAGGTGCGAACCTGAGAGCAGCACCATTCTCTGACGAAAGGTAGTTATGAACGCCCTGACAGTCTCCACTCCCTGGCAGCACCGCGAACCTCGCGAGATCGACGCGGAATCCCTCGAGCGGCTGAACACCTGGTGGCGGGCGGCCAACTACCTCTCGGTCGGGCAGATCTACCTGCTCGACAACCCGCTGCTGCGGGAGCCCCTGACCAGAGACCACATCAAGCCGCGCCTGCTCGGCCACTGGGGAACCACCCCCGGCCTCAACTTCATCTACGCGCACCTCAACCGCGTCATCCAGGAACGCGACCTCAACGCGATCTACGTGACCGGCCCCGGCCACGGCGGGCCGGGCATGGTCGCCAACGCCTACCTCGACGGCACCTACAGCGAGGTCTACAACACGATCGAGAAGACCGAAGACGGGGTGCGCCGGCTGTTTCGTCAGTTCTCGTTCCCGGGAGGCATCCCGAGCCACGTCGCCCCCGAGACGCCCGGCTCGATCCACGAGGGCGGCGAACTCGGCTACTCGCTCAGCCACGCCTACGGCGCCGCGTTCGACAACCCCGACCTGCTCGTCGCCACCGTCGTCGGCGACGGCGAGGCGGAGACCGGCCCGCTCGCCACGAGCTGGCACTCCAACAAGTTCGTCGACCCCGTGAACGACGGCGTCGTGCTGCCGATTCTGCACCTCAACGGCTACAAGATCGCCAACCCGTCGCTGCTCGCGCGCATCCCCGAGGAAGAGCTGCTGCAGCTTATGCGCGGCTACGGCCACACGCCCTACGTCGTCAGCGGCGGCTTCGACGACGAAGACCCGATGGCGGTGCACGCGCGCCTCGCCGAGACCATGGACGTGGTTCTCAATCAGATCGCCCAGATCAAGGCGGATGCCGCGGCCGGCACCCTCGACGCACGCCCGGCCTGGCCGATGATCATCCTGCGCACGCCCAAGGGGTGGACCTGCCCGAAGGAGATCGACGGCCACCCCGCGGAGGACAACTGGCGGTCGCACCAGGTTCCGCTCGCGAACGCGCGCGACACCGAGGCGCACACGAGCCTGCTCGAGAGCTGGCTGCGGTCGTACCGGCCCGAGGAGCTGTTCGACGAGAGCGGCGCCGTGACCGCCGAGGCGACCGCGCTGGCCCCGGACGGCGACCGGCGGATGAGCGCGAACCCCGTCGCGAACGGCGGGCTGCTGCGGCAGGCGCTCAAACTGCCCGACTTTCGCGAGTATGCCGTCGATGTGGAGAGCCCGGGCGCATCCGCCAGCGAAGCCACCGCCGTTCTCGGCACCTGGCTGCGCGACGTGATCACGGCGAACCCCACGAACTTCCGCATCTTCGGGCCCGACGAGACCGCGTCGAACCGGCTGCAGGCCGTGTTCGAGGTGACCGACAAGCAGTGGGACGCCGGCAGCCTGCCGATCGACTCCGACAACCACCTCGCCCGCGCCGGCCGGGTGATCGAGATGCTCAGCGAGCACCAGTGCCAGGGCTGGCTCGAGGGCTACCTGCTGACCGGGCGGCACGGCATCATCAACTCGTACGAGGCGTTCATCCACATCGTCGACTCGATGTTCAACCAGCACGCCAAATGGCTCAAGAGCTCACGGCACATCGAGTGGCGCCGCCCGGTGGCGTCGCTCAACTACCTGCTGTCGTCGCACGTCTGGCGGCAGGACCACAACGGCGCCTCGCACCAGGACCCCGGCTTCATCGACCACGTCGTGAACAAGAAGGCCGACGTGGTGCGGGTGTACCTGCCGTTCGACGCTAACACGCTGCTGTCGACCTACGACCACTGCCTGCGCAGCGTCGACTACGTGAACGTGGTCGTCGCCGGCAAGCAGCCCGCGCCGAACTGGCTCACCATGGAGCAGGCGATCTCGCACTGCACCCGTGGCCTCGGGCTCTTCGACTGGGCGGGCAGCGAGAAGGCGGGCGAGGCCCCGGATGTCGTGCTCGCGGCGGCCGGGGACGTTCCGACTCTCGAGATGCTCGCCGCGGTGTCGATCCTGCGCGAGAAGGTGCCGTACCTGAAGGTGCGCGTGGTCAACGTCGTCGACCTGATGCGGCTGCAGAGCGCGGGGGAGCACCCGCACGGGCTCAGCGACAGCGAATACGACGCCATCTTCACGACGGACAAGCCGGTGATCTTCGCGTACCACGGGTACCCGTGGCTGATCCATCGCCTCACCTACCGCCGCAACGGGCACGAGAACCTGCACGTGCGCGGGTTCAAAGAGGAGGGCACCACGACGACCCCGTTCGACATGGTGATGCTCAACGACATCGACCGCTACAAGCTCGTGATCGACGTGCTCGACCGGGTTCCCGGCCTAGCCGTGCGGGAGGGTTCGCTGCGGCAGGAGATGCAGGACGCGCGCCAGCGGGCCCGCAACTACACGCGTGAGCATGGGGAGGATATTCCCGAAGTCACCGAGTGGTCGTGGGGCGGCACCGCGTCGGCGTCGGCGTTCAGCGACTCCGGCGGAGACAACGTCTAGCGGGCAACGCTGGTTGAGTAGGGCCGTCTACGGCCCCGCCCGCCGGTTGAGTAGGGCCGTCTACGGCCCGTATCGAAACCCCTACCCAATTGTCGTCGTCGAAACTTCGCTCCCGTTCCAGTTCATCGTGATGCGCCCGCGGGCAGGGTCGGAGACCTCGACCGCGAGCCCCTGCGCGGCGAACACGTCAGGCGCGACGCAGGTGACAATCGTGGCCGTTGACTTCGACGCCTCGTCGAACAGCTGCCGCGACTTGTCGACCGCCACGAGGCACAGCTGGGCGTCGACCGATCTCGCGGCGTAGAGGGTCACGAATCCCGACGAATCGATGAGCCTGACCGACGAAGCGTCGATGAACGAGTCGACCACCTCGAGCGCGTCGCCCTGCGACTGCGGCCGCGCCAGCGCCAGCTCGGCAGCCGCGAGGTCGCCGACGATCATCGGACCGGACGGGATCGCCAGCGTCCCCTCGGCAATCGGGTCGACCAGGGGAAAGTCGGGTTCGTTGCTCGGGTTCGCGCCGTCGGGCGCGGTGGTCGAGACCAGGTAGACGGATGCCCCGGTGAGCGCGATTCCGACGACGAACGCAGCGAAGGCGGGCACCGCCCACACCCGCCAGGCAGACACCAGTCGGCGCAACCGGCCCGGCTCGTCTGCCGGGGTCTCGTTCTGGGCCGGATCGCGGCCGTCGCGCAGCTCGGCGGCCCGCAGTTCCGCGTCACGCAGGTGCTCGGCCCGCTGCAGTTCGGCTCGCTGCTCGGCGGCCCGGCGTGCGGCGACCCGTTGTTGCTCGGCCGCGTGGTCGGCCAGCGCGACGCGCGCGGTCACGGCGGCCTCTTCGTCGGCGGGGCTCGTCGTGCGCCCGTAGGCGATGCGGCGCAGTTCGTCGAGGTCGGTCACGGCGTGAGCGTATCAGCGCGACCCCAGCGCCGACTGAGCTTGCGAAGGAGGGTCCACGGCCCGTATCGAAACCCTCTAAGCCGCCGAGAACTCAGTGCGAGACGCTCTCTGGCTCGTTCTTCTTGACGACCCGCGACACCACGGTCATGATCCCCACGATGGCCAGGCCGAGGGCGAGACCGACGACGGCCGAGATGGCGGTGTCGGCGATCCAGACGACGACCGGCCCTGCGCCCTCGATGGCGTGTGTCACGACGTGCAGCAGGTCGTACGGTCCGTGCCAGAACGTCTCGGCGAGGTTCGCGATCACGAGGTGCCCGCCGACCCAGAGCATGGCGACGGTTCCAATGATGCTGATCACGCGGAACACGGTGGGCATCGCACGCACGATGCGCGCACCGGTGCGCCGCACCTTGCGCACGGAGTGCTTCATCAGCGCGAGCCCGACGTCGTCGATCTTCACCAGGGCGGCGACCACGCCGTAGACGAGCACCGTCATGCCGAGTCCGATCACGGCGAGGGCGCCGAGGGTCATCCAGATGCCGAAGTCGGGGTCGATGCTCGCCAGCGAGATGAGCATGATCTCGGTGCTGAGGATCAGGTCGGTGCGGATGGCGCCGAAGACCAGTTTGCGCTCGTCGCGCGCTTCGGTCGCGTCGCTGCCGTGGTGCACGCCGAACCACTCGGTGACCTTCTCGGCGCCCTCGAAGCAGAGGTAGGTTCCGCCGATGATCAGCAGCCAGGGCAGCACCCAGGGTGCGAAGGCAGAGAGCAGCAGGGCGAGCGGGATGATGATGATGAACTTGTTGAACAGGCTGCCGAGGGCGATCTGCAGAACCACGCGCAGCTCGCGCGCGGGCGATAGGCCCTGAACGTACTGCGGGGTGACGGCGGCGTCGTCGATGACGACGCCCGCGGTCTTCGCGCTCGCCTTGAGGGCGACGGTGAGGATGTCATCAACAACGGCGAGCAGGCCGACCGACATTCGGTTCTCCAGAGCTTGAGGGAGCCGTCCCGATCGGGTGGCGGCAGCAGAGTCCAGAGTATCGCGGGTCGCCGCCCCGCTGGTTGAGTAGGCCGCCCGCGGCCCCTGCGCTGGTTGAGTAGGGCCGTCTGCGGCCCGTATCGAAACCGACGTTGCTCGAACCTCGGTTTCGATACGGCCGCGGGCGGCCTACTCAACCAGCAAAACCCTCCAACGTTGTAACGTGACACCATGTCGATCACGATGCACGACGTGGCCCGCCTCGCGGGGGTGTCGATCAAGACCGTGTCGAACGTCATCAACGACTACCAGCACATCCGCCCCGAGACCCGCGACCGGGTGACGGCGGCGATCGAGCAGCTCGGCTACCGGCCCAACCTCACCGCCCGCGGCCTGCGCTCCGGGCGCACCGGCGTGATCAGCCTCATCATCCCCGACCTGCGCAACGCCTACTTCGCCGAGCTCGCCGACGCAGTGATGCGCGCCGCCGACGCCCGCGGGCTCTCGGTGATCATCGAGCAGTCGGGCGCCGTGCGCGAGCGCGAGATCGGCCTGCTCGGCGGGGAGCGCAAGCAGAGAGTCGACGGCATCCTCTACAGCCCGCTCGTGCTCGGCGGCGACGACACCCACATTCTCGACGAGGTCGACACCCCGCTCGTCCTGCTCGGCGAACGCATCTTCAATGGACCCACCGACCACGTCACCATGCGCAACACCGAGGGCGCCAGGGCCGCGACCGACCACCTGCTGTCGCTCGGCCGGCGGCGTATCGCGGTGATCGGCGCGCGCCCGAGCGAGTCGATCAGCTCGGCCGGCCTCCGCCTCGCCGGCTACCGCGACGCTCTCGCCGCGGCCGGCGTCGACTACGACGACTCCCTGGTCGAAGACGTCGGGGACTGGTCGCGCTCCGGCGGCGCGGCCGGCATGCGCTCCCTCCTCGCGTCGGGCGCCCGATTCGACGCGGTGCTCGCGTTCAACGACGCCATGGCCCTCGGCGCGATGCGCGTCGTGCAGGAGGCGGGGCTGAGCATCCCGCGCGACGTCGCGATCGTCGGCTTCGACGACATCGACGAGACGCGCTACACGCTTCCCACGCTCACCACCGTCGACGCCGGACGCGAAGAGATCGCGGATGTCGCCGTGCGCTTCCTCGTCGAGCGCATCTCCGGCGAGGCGCAGGGCGTTCCGCCACGTGAGCATCTCGCCGGGTTCCGTCTCGTGCAGCGCGAGTCGACCGCCGCCGAATAGACCCGCCCGAGGCATCCGCGGGGCTTCTCTTGACACCGCCCGCGGCGCAGGAGAGCATGGAGCAACCGGAATATACAACGTTGTAAATCACGAGAGAAGACCATGCCCCAGGCCAGCCTGACCATCAACCCCAACTTCGCCATCGGCGCCGTCGACCGCCGGCTGTTCGGATCGTTCGTCGAGCACCTGGGCCGCTCGGTCTACGACGGCCTCTACGAGCCGGGGCACCCGACGGCCGACGACGAGGGCTTTCGCGGCGACGTGCTCGAGCTCGTGCGTGAGCTCGGGGTGAGCACCATCCGCTACCCCGGCGGCAATTTCGTCAGCGGGTTCAAGTGGGAAGACAGCGTGGGCCCCGACCGTCCGACGCGGCTCGACCTCGCCTGGCACTCGACCGAGACCAACGAGGTGGGGCTGCACGAGTTCTCGAGCTGGCTGCGCAAGGCCGACAGCGAGCTGATGCTCGCCGTGAACCTCGGCACCCGCGGGGTCGAGGAGGCGCTCGACCTGCTCGAGTACACGAACGTGCCGTCGGGGTCGACGCTCAGCGACCAGCGCGTCGCCAACGGCCAGGTCGAGCCGCTCGCCGTGAAGATGTGGTGCCTCGGCAACGAGATGGACGGCCCGTGGCAGCTCGGCCACCGCAACGCCGACGACTACGGCAAGCTCGCGTCGATGACCGCCAAGGCGATGCGCCAGCTCGACGACGGCCTCGAGCTCGTGGTCTGCGGCAGCTCGAACCGCACCATGCCCACGTTCGGCTCGTGGGAGCGCACCGTGCTCGAGCACACCTACGACGACATCGACCTCATCTCGTGCCACGCCTACTGGGCCGAGAACAACATCGACTTGGGCAGCTTCCTCGCCGCCGGCTACGACATGGACCAGATGATCGAAGAGGTCGTCGCGACCGCCGACAGCGTGAAGGCCGCCCGCAAGAGCGACAAGAGCATCAACATCTCGTTCGACGAGTGGAACGTGTGGGACATCAACCGCTTCGCGACCGAAGACGCGATCACCGGCATCGGCACCTGGCCCAAGGCGCCGCGCCTGCTCGAAGACTCGTACACGGTGGTCGACGCGGTCGTCGTCGGCAGCCTGCTCATCTCGCTGATCAACCACGCCGACCGGGTCAGCTCGGCGAGTCTGGCCCAGCTGGTGAACGTGATCGCGCCCATCATGACCGAGCCCGGCGGCGCCGTCTGGAAGCAGACCACCTTCTTCCCGTTCGCCGTGACCTCGCGTCTCGCCGGCGCCACCGCCCTCACCTCGCGCCTGGTGTCGGACACCTACGAGACGAGCGCCTACGGAACGGTCAAGATCGTGGATGCTGCGGTGACTACTGATGCGGAGGGCACCTCGGTGTTCCTCGTGAACCGGTCTACTACGGACGCGTCGACCGTCACCCTCGACATCGCCGCCCTCGGCGACGTCTCAGTGGTCGAGGCCGTAAGCATCTTCGACGACGACATCCACGCGGCGAACACCCTGTCTGATCCTTCGCGGGTCTCTCTCCGAACGATCACGACCGCCGACATCACCAACGGCACCCTGACGCTAGAGCTCCCCCCGGTCTCCTGGACAGCCCTCCGCCTATCGCCGGTTGAGTAGGCCGTCCACGGCCGTATCGAAACCTTCGCGCCGCCCGTCAACTCACCCAGCGAGCAACCACCGCGACACTTTCACCTTCACAACAACCCGCGGGCCATCGACCGACTCGTCGCCGATGTCCCATCCGTCGTACTTCTCGGCGAATGCGGCAACGACCGCGCGGCTCGTCGCCGCGACCTCCACCAACTCAGCCCTGCCCTCGGCAACGAGCGGCGCGGCGGCCGACCCATCAACGGCGATGCTGACCCGCGGGTCCGCACGCACATTGGCCACTTTGACATTGCGGCGGCCAGTCGCGATCCAGATATCCTTCTCGTCGAAAACGAACCAGACCGGAGTCGTGTGGGGTGATCCGTCGGGCCGAATTGTCGTCAACCAGCCGATCCGAGATTCCGAGACGCGGGAGGCGGCATCAAGGTCGAGCGTGTCTTTCGCCATCAGCGGCGGCCGCGTGTCACGAAGGCCATGGTGACGCGCGACAGGTGGTCGCGCGAGACGACCGCGGTCAGTAGACGATCGCCCAGGTCGGCGCCGACGGCGTAGACGTTGGGGTCAGAATCAATCTGCATGCCAAGCACGTCGACTCCGTCGACCGGCACGGTGACCGACTGGATGTGCCGTTCGGTAACAGGGGAGTCGAGCTCGCCCGGGATGCCGCCGACCACCCGCTGCTCGCGAAATACGTTCGTCAACACGTGGTTGACGTGCCCGATGAGCGTCGACTCGGGAGTCTGCCATTCAGCGTCGGACTTCCGAGTCGTCAAGACGGCCTCCCACACCATGGGGTACCGCATGAGTTCGCGTCGCTCCATCATCCAGTCGGGTAGTGGCCGGACGGGAGGGGCATCGAGCGCTTCACGTTCCGTGTCGCCCAGGTCGCCCAGATTCACCGGATCCTGGTGATCGCGGGGATTTCGCCAGAGCGTGTAGGTAATGGCCACAGAATCGAGAGTCATTGCGCCACCGTTCGACGACGACCCAGTCGTTCCGACAGCCAACTCCTGCAGCGAAGGCTGCGAGACGAATGACATCAGCGGAACGGTGAAGAGACTTGCCACTTCATCAACAGTCGGAGGCGGTGGAATGTCTTCCGGACTGACGTCTGAGATGTGCATAACAGCCAACCTACCGAGAGCCGCCTACTCGACCAGCGGAGGCACCTCGACCTTGGTCGCTTTTCGCGGCGGCGCACCGCTCCCCATCTCCTTGTGCACCTTGAACACAACAACCGGAATGAGCACCAGCGACCGCAGATCGAACAGCGCATGCACCACGATCGCGGCGACAATGCTCCCCGTCGCCAGATAGATCGCCATAAACGCGACCCCCATGACGACCGCGCCGACGATGCCCGCAACGCCCTGGTACACGTGCAGCAGACCGAAGATCAGGATGCTGACCGCCACCGCGGCAACAGCGCTTCCGGTCACGCCGAAGATCAACACCGGCAATGCCAGCCGGAACAGCAGCTCCTCGACCAGGCCCGCGTTGATCGCGAGGGCAGCTCCGTACTTGAGCTCGGCACGGTTGCGGGGGAGCAGTGCCTGAACGTCGCCGAGCGCCGGAACCTCGGTCTCGCTGCGAGCGAGCACGATGCCGAGCACCGCACCCCCGGCGAGCAGAATCACAAAAGCCGCGACGATAGCCGGCCCCAGCCAGCCGCTCTCGGCGAAGGCGCTGCGCGCGTCTGCCACGAAGCCCCACTCGTTCACCGCGTCGAGGAACAGCGGAACGTACTGCCAACTCAGCAGTAGTACGACCACGGCCGCTCCTCCGAAGTTGAGGAACGACTGGCGCACCCACTTGCCAAACATCTTCTGCCGCCGTTTGGTGGAGCGCAGGCGCTTGAAGTCGCGGTACTCGCGGCGGTCTTTGCGCACGGCGTTGAACACCATGAAGCCGAGCAGCAGCGCGAGCACGACGCCCAGAACATAGGGAGTCAGCGCGGAGTCGGGTGAGAGCACCGGCCTAGTCTGGCGCCTGCGCCTGATAGAGGGCCGGGGCGGATTCAGTCAGGCGAATAAGCGAATCGCCGGGCGTGAGGCTGTAGGAAAACGCCGCACTACGCCGCGAATTGCGCAAACCTGATGGCCAGCGCGTCCGCGGATGGAAAGTCTTTTGCGTTTTTCGGAAGCTGCAGTCGTCTTCCATGCATGTCTTGCAGACCATGCCTAAGCATGGGACCGTCGACCTCATCCAAAAGTTCTGCGTCTACGCGCACCTCAAAATCCGGTGTGATGCCCATCAAATTTCGGTCATAGGCAGCGTGGTGCAGCTTGCACAGAGCCATTCCGTTTGAGACAGTCGCAAAGCCACCTTCTTCCGCGTCCCCGAGAATGTGTGCAGCGTCAAGTAGATCCGCGTGCTTGAGTAGGCAAACCGCACAGGTTGACGCATATGCGCGCATTACCCGGGCACGAAAAACGGGCTGGTGGAGTCGCTGCTTTATTGTCCGCTCGGCATAACGACGTTGGTCATAGGTCATCTCAGCGGGATCGGAGAAGAAGCGCAGTGACTCGTCGAGCGCCACAGAGAACTTGCGCAGCGTGTCATCCGCGCCGACAACATACGCGGGGTAATAGGCCACATAGGTTCCTACGCGAATTGCCTTGAAATAGACGAGCGGCGTGTGAGTCTCCATTGCGCGCCGAAGTTTGACGTTGTCTCCGCCATCTTTCGATTGATACGAATACTTCAATGAAAAATCGTCGCCAAGTACATCTGCGTACTGGTCCTTGAGGCTAGTGGTGATACTCAGCGTCGAGCTGAAGCCCTTAGGATTCCAGATCCCCTTCTGACCATCCTTGAGAGGGATCCTCTCACCGAGGTAGGTGTAATTCTTCAGCTGCGTGTGCGTGAACTCGGCTTGTCCCGTAGCTAGGTGCGCGTCGAGCCAACGAAAAATGTCGGCTCTGATCGCCTCTTGCTCTTCGACTGCTCGCATTGTCTGTTTCTATCAGATTCGAGAAGCGCTCACTGACACCAGTAGTGGGTGTCGATTGGCACAGCGGTGTCGGATACCGTGAAATCAAATCGCGCAACATGCGCCGGATGAAGAGGCTGGCATGACTTGAGCGACATGTTGACGATGGTGTCATCGCTCCTTGCAGCACACGCCGGCACGTTCATCCTTTTCGCTCTAGCTCCAATATCGGCGAGCTTGTTGTTGGACGGCCTCGTAGCAGCGTTTCGCGGCAAGGGGTTGGTGCCCCTCCTCGTCGCGGCAGCATTAACTTTGGGGGCGGTCATGCTCGGGTTCCTCATGCGCCAGTACGGGCTCTCTGGGCTCGAAGATTCGCCGACCCGAGAATCGGACACTGCCGGACTCGAGCGAAATGCTGCACTTTACCTAACCTTCTCTATCCCGCTAGCAATACTGGCAGCCGCCATCCGAATCGGGCGCGCGGCTCTTTCTCGGCGGTAGCGACGAGGTCGCGGCTATCGCGACGGATCGGCATCCAATCGCCACTCCGCCAGAAACTCAGTCACCGTCTTCGACTTCAGGTCGGCGTTCACTTGGTCTAGGAGGAAGTCGGGGGATCCGACATCCGCCGGCGTTCTCATGACCTCGGAGCCGGTGTCGCGACGGTAGACGACCAGGTCGACGTTCGTGGGGAACTCGCCGGAGAGGGCCTCGATGGCCATCCCGCCGTAGCGGCGGAATTTGCGCCAGCCGTGGAGGCGGCGGGGGAGGAGCTCGGCGCGGAGGTAGTTGGCGGCGGGGTCCATGGGGATGAGCCTATTCGACCGGGGTTTCGATACGGGCCGTAGACGGCCCTACTCAACCGGCGGGGTTGGGGTTTCGATACGGCCGCGGGCGGCCTACTCAACCGGCGGGAGAGGCGAACCTTGCGCCCCTGCGCCATCCGACGTAGGGTCTCTGTAAACGTTCTTGTAAACGTTTACGAAACTCGAGGGAGAGCGCATGGCCGAGGCGAAGAAGTCCACGCTCGTGCTCGTTGCCGAGCGCGCCGGGGTGTCGATCGCCTCCGTGTCGCGTGTGCTCAACGGCCTGCCCGCGTCTGAGCAGATCACCGCCAAGGTCAAGACCGCGGCCCAGGAGCTCGGTTACGTCGCCGACGCCACCGCCCGCTCGCTCAAGGTCGGCCGCACCGAGCAGATCGCCCTCGCCGTGGCCGACGTGGGCAACCCGGTGTACGTCGCGATGATGAACGAGATCTCGCGCGTCGTCACCGACGCCGGCTACCGGCTCGTCACCTCCTCGACGGGCAACGACCCCGAAGACCAGATCGCCCTGCTCTCGAGCCTCAACCGCGGATACGCCGACGGCATGATCCTCAGCCCGCTGCGCGTCACCGAGCCGCTGCTCGCCGAACTGCGCGCGAGCCGCCTGCCCATCGTCGTCATCGGATCGCTGCCCGACGGCGTCGAGCTCGACAGCGTGCGCGCCGACTCGGTCGCCGGCATGGGGCTCGCCATCAAGCACCTCGCCAAGCAGGGCCGCCAGCGCATCGCCTTCGTCAACGGGCCGGTCGACACCGTTCCGGGCGCCGCCCGACTGCGGGGCTACGTGACCGCCATGGACAAGCGCGGCCTCCCGATGCACGGCGACCTGCAGGTCAACGCCGACGACTTCACCTTCGCGGCCGGCCTCGTCGCCGCCGAGGCCCTGCTCGACCAGTCGGCCCCCGACGCGATCGTCTGCGCCAACGACCTGCTCGCCGTCGCCACCATGAAGGTGCTCGCGCGCCGCGGACTCTCGGTGCCCCACGACGTCGCCCTGATCGGTATGGATGACACGGAGATCGCCGAGCTCGTCACCCCGTCGATCACCAGCGTGAACCTCGGATCGGTCAAACGTGCGCGAGAGGCGGCCAAGCTGCTCATCCGCCGCCTCGCCGAACCCGACGCCCCGGTCAAGCAGGTCGTGATCGCCCCCAAGCTCACAATTCGCGAGTCGTCGGTGACACCGCACTAGCGAGGGGCCTTGGCCTCCCAAGGCGCAAGGCACAGACATCCACCAGACAGACATCAAAGGCGATGAAGTAATGAGTCTTACCAAACAAGCCCGGCTGAAGTCGGGCCGGCCGATGCGGCGCTCGAAGAGCAACCGCGACGCCTGGCTGCTGATTCTGCCGGCGATGGTTCCGGTCGTGCTGTTCAGCGTCTACCCGCTCGCGCAGGGCATCCTGCTCGGGTTCACCGACGCCGAGGCCGGCCTCAACGTCGAGACGAACTTCAACGGCATCGAGAACTACCAGAAGCTCGCGACCAACGAGCTGTTCTGGAACTCGTTCCGCATCGGACTGATCTGGGCCTTCGGCGTCACCATCCTGCAGTTTCTCGCCTCGCTCGGCCTCGCGCTGCTGCTGAACCTCGACCTCAAGTTCCGCTGGCTCGCCCGCACCCTCGCGCTCGTGCCGTGGGCCATGCCGCCGGTCGTCATCGCCATCATGTGGCGCCTGATGCTCAACCCGACCTACGGCCCCATCAACGAGGGGCTGCGGGCGGTCGGCCTGCCGGGCGACACCAACTGGCTCGGCGACTTCTCGACCGCGCTGCCCGCCGTGATCGTCGTCGGCGTCTGGGCCGGAATGCCGCAGACCACCATCACCCTCCTCGCCGGCCTGCAGAACGTGGGCGCCGAACTGCACGAGGCCGCCGCGATCGACGGAGCAGGCGTCTGGCAGCGGTTCTGGCACGTGACCCTGCCGGCCCTGCGGCCGATCATCGTCGCCATCACCACGCTCGACCTCATCTGGAACTTCAACTCGTTCGCCCTCGTCTACGTGCTGACAGCCGGCGGGCCGGGCGGCCAGACCATGCTGCCGATGCTCTTCGCCTACAACGAGGCGTTCCGCTACGGCAACTTCGGCTACGCGGCCGCGATGGGCAACGTCATGGTCATCGTGATCGCCGTGTTCCTCTTCGTGTACCTCCGTGGCCAGGCAAGGAGCCGACTCTCATGACGACCGCGAACACCATGAGCCGGCGCACCCGCAGTGTCGTGCGCCCCCTGCAGTACCTGGCGATGCTCGGCTACGTCGTCTTCCTCGGGTTTCCGCTGCTGTTCCTCGTGCTCACGGCGTTCAAGACGCCGCAAGAGCTGATCTCGGCCACCCCGTCGTTTCTGCCGCAGAGCCTCAACTTCGACAACTTCATCCAGGCGATCGACAAGGCCAACCTCGTGCAGGCCGCCGCGAACAGCCTGCTCGTCGCCGTGTCGACCACGGTGATCGTGACGCTGATCTCGCTGCCCGCCGCCTACGCGCTCGCCCGCTTCCGCACCAAGCTGCGCGGCGTCGCCACCGGCTGGATCCTGCTCAGCCAGGTGTTCCCCTTCATCTTGATCATCATCCCGCTGTTCCTGGTGCTCAAGCAGCTCGGCCTCGTCGACAGCCTGCTCGGCCTGGTCCTCGTCTACACGGTGTGGTCGCTGCCCTTCGCTCTGTGGATGCTGCAGGGCTACATCGCCGGCATCCCGGTCGAGCTCGAAGAGGCGGGAGCCATGGACGGCGCCTCGCGCATCACGATCCTGCGGGTGATCATCCTGCCGCTGCTGGCCCCCGGCCTCGTCGCGACGAGCCTGTTCACCTTCATCTCCAGCTGGAACGAGTTCTTCTTCGCCCTGGTGCTCATCCAAGACCCGGCGCTGCAGACTCTTCCCCTCACACTCGCCCGATTCGTCGGAGCCGAAGGCCAGGTGCAGCTCGGCCAGCTCGCCGCGGCATCCCTCCTGGCCACCATTCCCAGCCTCGTGTTCTTCGCCATCATCCAGCGCCGCCTGACCTCGGGGCTGCTGAGCGGAGCCGTCAAGGGATAGATCCACAGTGCAATCCCACAGAAGTGCGAACACAGCGAAGTGCAATCACAGAAGGAGAACGACATGAAGAAACGCAGTGCATTTGCGGCAGGAACGCTAGCGATCGCCGTTATGGGGGCGATGAGCGGATGCGCCTTCGGCGGCGGTGGCGACTCAGACGGCGGTGGGGGTTCTGACGGGCCGGTCACCATCACCTTCCAGAGCCTCGCCTACCAGGACTCGACCATCGCCGCGACGGAGGAGATCGTCGACGCGTGGAACAAGGACAACCCCGACATCACCGTGGAGCTCACGCAGGGCAGCTGGGACAACGTTCACGACCAGCTGGTCACCCAGTTTCAGGGCGGCACCGCGCCCGATGTGATCCACGACGAGTCATCCGACATTCTCGGCTTCGCCGAACAGGGCTACCTCGCCGACATCGGCGAGTACTTCAGCGACGACGTGAAGAGCGCCGTCGCCGACGAGGTGTGGGAGACGGTCACGAGCGAAGACGGCGCCATCGTCGCAGCTCCGACCCTGCTGCAGACCTACGTGGTCTTCGCCAACACCGACGCGTTCGCCGCGGCCGGTGTCGAGGTTCCGACCGGTGACGAACTCACCTGGGACGAACTGGCCGACATCTCGAAGCAGCTCACCGCTAACGGAAGCTACGGCGTCGGCTGGGGACTCAAGCAGCCCACCGCCGCGATCATGAACACCGCGCTCGGCTACGGCGGCGGCTTCTTCGAGGGCACCGGCGACTCCGCCACCATCGAGGTGGGCGACGCCGAGCTGGCCGTGCCCGAGCACGTGCACCAGATGGCCTACGAAGACAAGTCGCTCGACCCGGTGAGCCTCACCCAGAGCGGCTCGGATGTTCTGCCCGGCTTCCTCGCCGGCAAGTACGCCATGTACATCGGCGGCAACTTCCTCGCCCAGCAGATCACCGAGTCGGCGCCCGAGGGCTTCAACTGGACCGTTCTGCCCCCGCTCGCGGGTTCCGAGGGTTCGGTGCAGGCCGCCAACCCGCAGACCATGTCGGTCGCGGCCGAGAGCAAGCACGTCGAGCAGTCGGCGAAGTTCATCGACTACTTCATGGGCGCGTCGAACCAGGCCAAGCTCGCCCAGGGCGACTGGCTGATCCCCACCTCGAGCGACGCCCGCGAGGAGGTCGCGGCGCAGACCGAGGGCGCCAACGGCTGGACCGAACTGCTCAAGACCGGTGAGAACCTCAGTGGCGCTCCGTTCCAGAAGGCGACGAACTACCCGCAGTGGAAAGACCAGTACGCCACCCCGGGGCTGCAGCAGTACTTCGCCAACTCGATCTCGATCGACGAGTTGAAGAAGCAGCTCACCGACGGCTGGGCCTCGGTCGGCTAACACGCACCACCCGGTGGGCCCGCTCTCGCGGCGGGCCCACCACCCCGCAGATTTTTCACCACCAGCAAGGAGAACTACCGATGGACCTGCTCGAGGACAAGGCAACAGGAGCGCTCGCCGGAGCAGCGGTCGGCGATGCGCTCGGGGGAGCTGCCGAGGGCAACACCCCGGAGGCGATCCAGAAGCGCTACGACGGTTTTATCACCGGAATCGTGCCCCCGTTCCTGGAAGACTGGCGCAACGCCCGGCCCATCGCGCCGTACCACAAGGGCGACGGACACGTGACGGATGACACGTTGATGACCAACGCGCTCGTCGACGTGTACGCCACCGTGCGTGACCACCTCGACGCCTACTCGGTGGCCGACTACCTGGTGCCGCTGATGATCAACGAGAAGCGCTGGATTCCCGAGCTCGAGTCGGAGGCGCTGCTGCTGCACCGCGTGTTCCTCGCCGAGAAGTGGCTCGTCACCCGCCTGCACTACGGCCACATCGACCCCCGCGAGGCCGGGGTCGGCAACGTCGTCAACTGCGGCGCCACCATGTACGTCGCCCCGATCGGCATCGCCAACGCGGGAGCACCCGAGGCGGCCTACGCCGAGGCCATCGACGTCGCCGGCGCCCACCAGTCGAGCTACGGCCGCGAGGCCGCGGGCGTCTACGCCGCCGCGATCGCCGAGGCCATGCGCCCCGGCGCCACCTGGCAGAGCGCCGTCGAGGCCGCGCTTCGCCTGGCGAAAGACGGCACGAAGGATGCGATCGAGGCGGTCGTCGAGGCGGCGTCCGGTGTCGAGAACTGGCGAACCGGGCTGCCCGTGCTGCGCGCCGCCGTGGAGCCGTTCGACACCGTCGGCCCGAACTACCGGGCGCCCGCCCGGGACGCGCGCATCCCCAGCCGCACCAAGTCGATCGAAGAACTGCCCATCGCACTCGGCATGCTCGTCGCCGCGCAGGGCGACTACTCAGACGCCGTACTCGGCGCCATCAACTACGGCCGCGACTCCGACTCGATCGCCGTGATGGCCGGATCGATCGCGGGCGCCCTCGCCGGCGTCGACGCGATTCCGGCCGAGTGGATCTCGGCCGTGAACGAGGGCAGCCGCATGGACATCACCGCCTCCGGCCCCGTTATGGCGGCCGTCGCCCGCGACATCTGGGCGAAAGACGGCGAGCGCATCTCGCAGCGCGCCGACGCCATGCTCTCCCTCACCTCAGCGGTCGCCGTTCGCTGATGCTGCGCCTCAGCTGGACCCAGCCAGAAGACCTCCTGCCGCACGCCCTCGTCGCCGCGCAGCTCGACGGGCGCGACGTCGCGGCGATCCGCGACCGGTGGCTCGCGGCGGGCGGTGCCGAGCTGGCACCGGTCGGCGGGGCCACCCCGCAGCCGGCGCCGCACGACGTGCGAGCGCTCGCCCGCGAGCTGCTCGCCGCCATCGACGAGGTGCCCGTGCCGGCGGAGCTGCTCGCGGTCGAGCCCGACTCGCTCGCGGTCGCTGAGCTTGTCGAAGCGCCCGCCCCCGCGACCCCCGCTTCGACAGGCTCAGCGACCGCGACAGGCTCAGCGACCGGCACAGGCTCAGCGACCGGTCTCTACGACCGCATCCACGGCGCGTGGCTCGGCCGCGCCGCCGGCTGCCTGCTCGGCAAGCCCGTGGAGAAGATCCCGCGTGAGGGAATCCGCGCCATCGCCGAGGCGACCGGCAACTGGCCCGTCGCCGGCTACTTCACCGAGGTCGGCCTCGACGCCGAGACCGCCGCCGCCTACCCGTGGAACCGCCGCAGCCGGCCCACCAGCCTCGTCGAGAACATCGACGGCATGCCCGAAGACGACGACCTCAACTTCCCACTCATCGCGCTCGACCTGCTCGAACGCGTCGGCACCGGGTTCACCACCGACGACGTCGCCCAGTCGTGGCTCGCCAACCTCCCCGGCGGCCGGGTCTTCACGGCCGAGCGCATCGCCTACCGCAACCTGCTCGACGGCTACGAGCCCGATGTCGCAGGTCTGTACGGCAACCCGTTCCGCGACTGGATCGGCGCGCAGATCCGCACCGACCTCTACGGCTGGGCCTCGCCGGGCGACCCCGCCCGTGCCGCCGCCCTCGCCGTGACCGACGCCCGCCTCAGCCACGGCCGCAACGGCCTCTACGGCGCCGCGTTCGCCGCAGCCGCATCCGCCGCCGCGGTCGTCAGCGACTCTGTCGACGACGTGATCGCCGCCGGACTCTCGGTCGTGCCGCCGCGCAGCCGCTACGCCACCGCGATCCGTCGCGGTGCGGAGCTCGGCCGCGGCACCCTCACCGACGAGCAGGCCATCGACGCGATCTACGCCGACTACGGGCACCTGCACTGGGTACACGTGCTCAACAACTCCGCCCTGCTCGCCTTCGCGCTCACCCGCAGCCGCGGCGACTTCGCGACGGCCGTCACCCTCGCGGTGTCGGGCGGATGGGACACCGACTCGACAGGCGCCACCGCCGGCTCGATCTGCGGGGCCCTCGCCGGGGCATCCGCCCTGCCCGGGGCCTTCATCGACCCGTTGAAGAACCGGCTCGCGTCGAGCATTCCCGGGTTCGATGGCATCGGCTTCGACGAACTCGCCCGGCGCACCGTCGCGCTATCCGAAGGAGAACGATGAGCGTCCACGACCCCGACGAGGCGAACACGAACGAGATCGACCCGCTCGTTCCGCGCGCGATCGACCTGCCGACCACGCTCCCCGCCGGCGGCGTGATCGACCCCGCCGTGGGCGACATCGCCAAGATCTTCGCGGCCCCTGAGAACCCCGCAGACTGGCCGGCCTGGCGCGCCGACCTCGCCGCCTGGCGCCTCGAGGCCCGCACGCGGCTCGAGTACAGCGGCGCCGCCTACGAGTTCGAGCACGCCCGCTGGACGCGCGCCGCCTACAGCGTGGCCCTCACCTGGCTGTGGGACGAACGCCTGTTCGACCACGAGAACCGGCGCTTCACCGTCGACGCCTTCCTCGCGTCGACCGCCGACCTCGGCGGCTTCGACGGCATCGTGCTGTGGCACGCCTACCCGATCATCGGCATCGACGACCGCAACCAGTTCGACTTCTACCGCGACGTTCCCGGCATCGTCGAGCTCGTCGCCGCCTTCCACGACCGCGGACTCAAGGTCTTCATCGACTACAACCCGTGGGACACCGGCACCCGCCGCGCCGCCCATAACGACGCGGGCGAACTGGCGATCATCGTCGGCGAGCTCGGCGTCGACGGCGTCTTCCTCGACACCATGAAGGAGGGCGACGCCGGCCTCATCCACGCGCTGCAGGCCGCGACACCGCCGCAGGTGCTCGAGGGCGAGTCGCGGGTGCCCAACCAGCGCATCGAAGACCACCACCTCAGCTGGGCGCAGTGGTTCGCCGACAGCGACGCCCCCGGCGTGATGCGCGCGCACTGGTACGAACGCCGCCACATGATGCACTCGACCCGGCGCTGGAACCACGACCACAGCGCCGAGCTGCAGTCGGCGTGGATGAACGGCACCGGCATTCTCGTCTGGGACACCGTCTTCGGCGTGTGGGTCGGCTGGAACCCGCGCGACAGATCGACACTGCGCCGCGCCCTTCGCGTGCAGCGGGCCGCAAACGAGCTGTTCGTCGAGGGGGAGTGGACCCCGCTCAGCGACGCCCTGCCCGAGGCGCTCGCCGCCGGCGTGTACGTCTCGCGCTGGGAGAGCGACGAGCTCACCCTGTTCACGATCGTCAACCGGGGCACGACCGACTACTCGGGCCCCGTGATCGGAGAGGCCGACGGGGAGCTGTTCGACGTGACATCCGGTGCCCGTCTCGACGATCCCCGCACGGTGGTGCCGGCCCGCGGCATCGCCGGCATCCTCGCCGTGCGCGGGCAGCAGCCGGTCTGGCTCGACCCGCTGCTGGCCGCGGCCTCGGCCGACGAGCGGTCGACGGATGCCTCGTTCCCGGCGCGCCCGAACGTGCGCCTCGCGGCGCCCACCTCGCGCCTGCCGGCCGCCACAGCCTCGAGCGTCGTCGTCGAACCGGGGCAGTACGACCTGCCGCTGACCTACCGCCGCCGCGAGACCGGCGTCTACCAGGGCGCCCCGTATGTGGAAGAGTGGAAGCCGCTCGCGCCACGCCTGCACGACGACCGTAGCGAGACCGTGGCCGTGACCGTCGGCCGGGTGGCCGTCGCCGCGACCGAGGTGACCGCGGCCGAGTTCGCGGCGTATAAGGGTTCGACCGACGGGTCATCCGCCCCCGTCGTCTCGGTGCCCGCCACCTCGGGGCCCGCCACCTCTGTGACCCTCGCCGACGCCCGCGCCTACGCGGAGTCGGTCGGCGCCCGCCTGCCCACCGAGTTCGAGTGGCAGCTCGCCGCCGCGCGGCCCGGGTTCACGCGCGGCGAACCCCGCGTCTGGAACTGGACCGAGAGCGAGCACAGCGACGGAATCACCCGGTTTGTGATGCTCAAGGGCGGCAGCGACCACGAGTCGCTCGGCAGCGACTGGTACGTCGACGGCGGTGTACGCCCGCCCGAGTTCAGCCTCAAGTACCTGCTCGCGGGGCTCGGCGTCGAGGCGTCGACGAGCATCGGCTTCCGGCTCGCCTGGGACCTCTCGTGAGCGCGGCGCCGCTCGCCGGCGTGCGGGTGCTCGACATCTCGACCCTGTTCGCCGGGCCCCTGGCCGCCACGTTTCTCGGCGACTTCGGCGCCGACGTGATCAAAGTCGAACACCCGGCCAAACCCGACGCCGCCCGCGGGCACGGGCCGGCGAAGAACGGCGTCAACCTGTGGTGGAAGACCCTCGGACGCAACAAACGCACCGTCACCATCAACCTCGGTTCGCCCGACGGCGCCGCCCTGCTGCTGCGGCTCGTCGCCGACGCCGACGTGCTGATCGAGAACTTCCGGCCGGGCACGCTCGAACGCTGGGGCATCGGGCCCGCAGAGCTGCACGCGGCCAACCCGCGCCTGGTGATTGCCCGGGTGACCGCGTTCGGGCAGGTCGGGCCCTACTCGGGGCGTCCGGGGTTCGGCTCGCTCGCCGAGGCGATGAGCGGATTCGCCGCCCTCACCGGCGAGCCCGACGGCCCGCCCACCCTGCCGCCGTTCGGCCTCGCCGACGGCATCGCCGCGCTCGCCACGAGCTACGCGGTCATGGTCGCGCTGCGCTCGGCCGAGTCGACCGGGGTCGGCCAGGTCGTCGACATGGCCATCATCGAGCCGATTCTCATGCTGCTCGGCGGGCAGATCACCACGTTCGACCAGCTCGGTACGGTGCAGAAGCGCACCGGCAACCGGTCGGTCAACAACGCCCCCCGCAACGTCTACCGCACGGGCGACGGCGAGTGGGTCGCGGTGTCTACCAGCTCGCAATCGATCGCGGAACGGGTCATCCGTCTCGTCGGAAGAAGCGAGCTCGCGGATGAACCGTGGTTCGCCTCGGGGCACACCCGGGCCGAACACGCCGACGAACTCGACGCCGCCGTCTCCTCCTGGATCGCCGAACGGTCGACGGCCGAGGTGCTCGAGGCGTTCGAGAACGCGCAGGCCGCCGTCGCGCCGGTGTACGACGTGCGCGGAGTGCTCGCCGACCCGCAGTACGAGGCGATCGGAACGATCCGCACCGTCGACGACGACGAGCTCGGGCCGGTGAAGATGCAGAACGTGCTGTTCCGGCTCTCCGAGACGCCCGGCGACATCCGCTGGGCGGGGCGCGCCCACGGCCGCGACACCGACGACGTGCTCGCCGACATCGGGATCACGCCCGACCAGCTCGCGCAGCTTCGAGAGAGAGGGATCGTATGACGACGCTCATCACCGGGCTCTACGTGCCGGGCGACCGGCCCGAGCGATTCGACAAGGCCGTCGCGACCGGCGCGCAACTGGTGATCCTCGATCTGGAAGACGCGGTCGCCCCCTCTGGCAAGGCACACGCGCGTCTGGCGGTCGCTTCGTGGCTGCGATCGCGGGTGCCCGGCGACACCGTGATCCAGGTGCGCATCAACGCGGGAGAGCCGCTCGACCTCGAGGCGCTCGCCGCCCTCGACGCGCCGTTCGAGATTCGCGTGCCGAAAGTCGAGACGCTGAGCGACCTCGACGTGGTGGCTGCGGCGCTTCCGGGGCATCCGCTCACCGCCCTGTTCGAGACCGCGCGGGGCGTCGAGAACGCCCTCGTCGTCGCCGCGCACCCCGCGGTGACGCGGCTCGCACTCGGCGAGAGCGATCTCGCGAGCGACCTCGGCACGGGTGCGCCATCGGCGATGGACTACGCGCGCATGCGGGTGCTGTTCGCCGCCCGCGCGGCCGGGCTGCCTGCGCCGATGCTGTCGGCGTACCCGGGCATCCGCGACCTCGACGGGCTGCGCGCCGACACCGCGCGCGGACGCGACCTCGGGTGGGTCGGGCGCACCGCCATCCACCCCTCGCAGCTGCCGGTGATCGCCGACGTGTTCCGGCCCGATCCCGAGCATGTCGCGTGGGCCCGGTCGGTTCTCGCGGCCACGGCCGACGGCGGCGTATCGACGCTCGCGAACGGCGACATGGTCGACGGCGCGATGGTCGGCCGGGCGCGCTCGATTCTGGCGCTCGTGGGCGCACTGCCCCAATAGATCACCCGCACACCGACGTAAGGAACCACAATGAAGTGGAAGACGCAGTTCGGCATCTCGACAACGCTCGTGCTCGCCGGGGCATCCGTTCTCGCCGGAGCCGCCCCCGCCCAGGCGGCGCCGAGCCAGCTCGTGCCCGGGGCGGTGCAGAGCGCCGCGATCGGCGGGACGATCGACTACACCGTGTATCTGCCCGACGGCTACGACGCGAGCGGTGCCACCCGGTACCCGACGCTGTACCTGCTGCACGGACGCGGCGACTCGCAGGCGGCATGGCAGCAGGAGGCCGGGGCGCTCGACGAGCTCATCGCGGCGGGGGAGATCCCGCCGATGATCGTCGTGATGCCCGATGCCCCGTGGAGCGACCGCGGCAACTACTACGTCGACTCGCTCTACACGGGTGTGCCGGCGTCGGCGGCTGTCGAGACCGGCCTCACGACCGACCTCGTCGACCACATCGACTCGACCTTCCCGACCGTCGACGACAGGGCGGCGCGTGCCGTCGGCGGCTACTCGATGGGCGGCGCGGGGGCGCTGCGGTTCGCGACGGTGCACCAGGACACCTTCTCGGCCGGCATCGTGCTCAGCCCAGCCGTCTACTTTCCGTCGACACCGGCCGACTCGTCGACGCGGGAGTTCGGCGCCTACGGCGTCGGCGCCGCGCTCTACGACGAGGCGCGCTACCAGCAGCTCAGCTACCCTGCCGCGTTCTCGGCCTTCGACCCTGCGCTGCCGGTGCACCTGTTCATCGCGGTCGGCGACGACGAGTGGGCCAACCCGCTGCCGCAAGACGCCATCCACGACCTCGACTACGAGGCCGCGACGCTCTACAACCAGGCCAAACGCGTGCCGGGAATCAGCGCCGAGATGCGTGTCTACGACGGCGGCCACGACTGGGGAGTGTGGGACGCGGGCTTCCGTGAGGGACTGCGCGACCTCGCCGGCTACCTGCAGACCACGCCGCCCGCGCCGTTCGAGGGCAGCCAGCTCGGATCGGCCGGCGACGACCGCGCCGGAGGGGTGCTCGGCCGATCGGACGGCAGCCTCGTGCAGGTCGTCAACGCCGCCGGCCCGATGCTGGGCCAGCCGGCGCTCGGCGGATTCGACATTTTCGTGCAGAGCCTCGACGCCGCGGGCGCCCAGCGGTGGGTCACACCCGTCGCCACCGCGCTGAACGAGCGGGCCTACGGCGTCGTCGACGGCTCGGGCGGCGCGTCGATCGTCGGCGGGTACGTGCGTCAGGACCACACCGGAGCCAGTCAGAACGACGACGCGTTGGCAGTGAAGCTCGCGGGCGACGGAACGGTGCAGTGGCGAACCGCCTTCGGGGCGGAGACGGCCGCCGACCGGGTCTACGGAATCGCCGCGGACGGCGCCGGCGGGGCGTTCGTCACCGGCTACACCTCCGGGGCAATCGCCGGGGGAACCAGCGCGGGCGACAAAGACGTCATCGTCGCGCGCCTCGACGCGACGGGCGCCGTGGTCTGGTCCACGCAGTTCGGCAGCAGCGGGGAAGACAAGGGGTTCGCGGTCGCCGCCGCGCCCGACGGCGGCGTGTATGTCGGAGGCACAGCGGGCGCGGCCATGCCGGGAGCGAACGGTGCGGGCGGCTACGACGGCTGGGTGGCGCGCTTCGACGCCGCCGGCGCGCGGGTGTGGATCACGGCCGTCGGCAGCACGGAGACCGACCAGGTGTCGTCCCTCGTCGCGACCGCGACCGGCGTGGCCGCCACGGGGTTCACCGGGGGAGTGGTCGGCGCGGCATCCGCCGGTTCGACCGACGTCTTCGCGACCGCGCTCGCCGCAGACGGGACCGTGCAGTGGACCACGCAAGACGGCACGTCGGGCGACGACCGCGGTGCGGCGATAGCGACGGATGCCGCGGGCCGGCTGCTGATCGTCGGGCACACGAGCGGCGCGATCGCCGCGTCATCCGGCGGGGTCGACGTATTCACCCTCACGCTCGCCGGCACGGGCGCCGTGGTCGAGCGGGCGCAGTTCGGGTCTGCCGCGCGTGACGGCGCGGACGAGTACGACGAGGCCAACATCTACGCGGCGGGCGGCGGGTCCACCTGGATTCAGGCGCTCAGCTACGGGCAGGTCGACGGGGCGACGAACGCGGGCGGCGGCGACGTGGTTCTCGTGAGAGTCGGGTTCGACGCGGTCGTCGCGGGGTCGGGCGGCGTGCCGGTCGGGGGCGGCGGTTCCGGTTCAGCACCCGCTGTCTTCGGGCTGCTCGGTGCGACCGGCGCTGACATCACCCGTGCGGTTGCCGCCGCGGCCCTGCTCATGCTCCTCGGGTCGGGGTTGCTCGTGGCCCGGCGTCTCCGGCACGCCCGGCGCCCGGCGGGGGTGACAGGATGGACGCATGACTGAGGCCACGCAGCATCCGAAGCTCGAAGAATTGATCGCCGTACTCGAGAAGCTGCGGGCGCCGGGCGGATGCGCGTGGGATGCCGAGCAGACGCACGAGTCGCTCGTGAAGTACCTCGTCGAAGAGAGCTACGAGCTCGTCGACGCGATCGAGCGTGGCGACCGCGACGAGATGATCGAGGAGCTCGGCGACGTGCTCTACCAGGTGGTGTTCCACGCGGACATCGCGGCGCACACCCCGGGCGAGGAGTTCACCCTCGAAGACGTCGCGGCCAACATGACCGCGAAGATGATCGGGCGGCACCCGCACGTGTTCGGCGACTCCGCCCAGAAGGACGCGCTGAACATCCAGTCGGGGTCGGATGTCAGCGGCATGTGGGACGAACTGAAGAAGGCCGACAAGGGGCACCGCACCAGCGTTCTCGACGGCATTCCGCAGAGCATGCCCGCGCTCGCGCTCGCCGACAAGGTGCTCGGCAAGGCGGAGAAGATCGGCATTCTCGATGCGGATGGTCCCGCGGCCCTCGCGCTCTCGAATGAGACGGAGCTCGGTGGTGTGCTGCTCGCTATCGTGACCTCGGCGCGGGCCAACGGCCTCGACGCCGAGCGGGCGCTGCGCACCGTGTTGCGCGAGCTGCAGGACGAGATCCGCGACGTGGAGAAAGACGGCGGAGTCGACGCGGGCATCATCGGTCTGCCGGCGGTCTAGCCTCTCCTCCACACGGTCGTCTGCCCGCATTTCTCCGCACATCCTTTCTCCCTCCCGCTCGAACACACGTTCTAACGTGAAGAATTGAGGCATGCAACCGACCCCCGCCTCCGGCCTCACAGAGCAGTTCGCTGCCGCTGTCGCCGCGCTGGCTGCGGTGTCGAAGAACGTCGCCGATTTCCAGGCGACGGATGACGCGGCTCTCGTCGAACTGAGCCGACTGGCCGCGCAGCAGAAGCAACTGGCCGACGCGCACCTGGCCCTCGTCGCCGGTGAGATCGCTGCCCGCTCCACGCGCGATCTGGGTCACTCCGGCCTCGCCCAGAGAGAGGGCTATCGCAGCCCCGAGGAATTCTTCCGGGCGACCACCGGGTCGAGCGGACGCGATGCGGGCACCGCCGTGCGGGTGGGGCGCATGGTGCGCGAGGCGGCGGTCGAGCCGGAATCGGTCGTCGAGCCGTGGCTGACGGCGGTCGCCTCGGCCGTCGCTTGCGGGCAGCTGTCCGTGGGTGCCGCCGATGCGATCCGCACGGGGCTCGGCTCGCCGGTCCCCGGCATTGACGTCGAGGGTCTGGCGGCCGCGGCGGCGCAACTCGTGGTCGAGGCGGCGACGCTCGACGTCGACCGGTTGCTGCGGCGGGCGCGCGAACTGCGCGACGAGCTCGACGAGGCCGGCATCGCCGAACGGGAGCGCGAGCGTTTCGAGCGTCGGTCGCTGCGGCACTACCGCCTGCCGAACGGCATGGGCCGCATCGTCTGGGAGCTCGAGCCCGAGAGCTACGCGGTGGTCACCGAGCTGTACGACCGGGCGACGTCGCCGAAACGGGGAGTGCGATTTGTGAGCGGTCCGAACAAAGAGACCGCCGACCGCATCCTCGACGATCCGCGCTCGATCGAGCAGCTCGCCTCCGACACGCTCCTCGGCCTGCTGCAGGCGGGCGCCGTCGCCGACTCGAGCCAGCTGCTCGGCACCGGGGCCGCCGCCATCCGGGTGCTGGTCACCGAGGACGCCCTCGATACCGGCACCGGTCACGGGCGCATCGAGGGATCACCCGATCCGGTCTCGATCGAGACGGTCTCCCGCCTCGCCTGCAGCGGGGATTCGACGCCGGTCACGATCGGAGCCTTCGGCCAACCGCTCGACGTGGGCAGGGAGCAACGGTTCTTCACCAAGAGACAGCGAATAGCCCTCGCCGTCAGAGACGGCGGCTGTCTGTTTGCCAATTGCGATCGCCCACCGTCGATGTGCGAGGCGCACCACATAACCTTCTGGGCCCGAGACGGAGGCGAGACGAACATCGCCGACGGGGTGCTGTTGTGCAAGTTCCACCACCTGCTCGTGCACAACAACGGCTGGGAGATCGAACGCATCGGCGCCGACTACTACCTCGTGCCGCCGGCCGACGTCGACGCGAGCCGAACCCGGCGGCGCATGCCGTCGAAGAGCCCGGCGATGCGCGACCTGGCGCGGGAGCGGGATCTGGCGCGGGAGCGGGACCTGGCGCGGGAGCGCGAGAGAGCGTGATGCCGTCAGCGGAGTTCCGCCTTGAGTGGTTCAGCGGCGATGTGCGAATACGCCGCTACGCGACCCGGCTGGCCTTCGGCGGTCGGCGGGTGGTGCAAGCGCGTGATGCCGTTAGAGGGCGTTCTGCCGCGAGGGGTTCGGCGGCACACTGCGGGCGCCGCTATGCGACCCGGCTGCCCTTCGGCGGTCGGCGGGTGGTGCAAGCGCGTGATGCCGTCAGAGGGCGTTCTGCCGCGAGGGGTTCCGCGGCACACTGCGGGCGCCGCTACGCGACCCGGCTGCCCTTCGGTAGTCGGCCGGCGGGGGTGTCGGTGCGGGCCCACGCCCAGTACAGGGCGCCGCCCGCGAGCAGGAGGTGGATGAAGAGTCCCACGAACCATCCGGGGATCGTCGAGGTGATCGTCTCCTCGGGTGTCGGAGAGACGGTGCTGCCCGCGTTCTGGTCGCACTCGTTGTACACCGAGTCCTGCGGGGTGATCTGCGCCGAGCGGGTGCTGAACTTGATGTAGCCGAAGAGGTCTTCGGGGTAGCCGTTGTTGTAAGTGGTCGGAACGGCGTCGGCGAGCAGAACGTAGGGGTTCGCGACGAGCACGCCCCAGAAGAGGTCGAACCGGGGAACCGTCTGCTTCGAGACCACCGGGGCCCCGCACTCGATCGCCAGACCGCTCGCGCTGTATTCGGTGCCCGTGATGTAAGTGCTGGTGCGGTCGGTCTGCACGGTGATGCCTCCGAGCGCGAAGGCGATGAGCGTGCCGACGCTGAGTGCGGCCACAACGAGGTAGGTGAGCACGATGGAGAACAGTGAGCGGGTGAGGATGCCGGAGAGGCCGACGCCGATCGCGGCGACCACGCCGAGCTCGACGGCGAGCACCGCCGCCGAGACGAGAACGGTCAGGGGGCTGAGCCCGCCGATGAGGGCGGAGAAGACGATGAACGGCAGGGCGGCCACGAGAAAGGCGAGGGCGGTGATCCAGGCGGCGAGAAACTTGCCGAGCACAAGCTGCCAGGTGGTGACGAGGGTGATCTGCGTCGTCGCGAGGGTGCCCGCGTCACGGTCGCCGTTGATCGCGTTGCCGCTGAGGGCGGGAACGACGAGGGTGCTGAGCAGCAGCACGAAGTAGATGATGGCGGAGTAGATGCCCGCGCCCACGCCGCGTTCGTCGCTGCTCAGGCCGAAACCGTTGAGCGCCACCGTGAGCAGCAGTGTCACGATCGCGATGAGCACCACGAAGACGCCCAGCAGCACGTACCAGGCGACCCCGCGCACTCGCTGTCGCAGTTCGAGCGACAGGATGACGCTCACACCGGAGAAGAAGCCGCTCATCGGTTGGATCCTTTGCTGAGGTCGAGAAAACTGTGTTCCAGATCGCCGACGGCGGGGGCGAAAGTGCTGATGAGCAGCCCCGCTCCGACGAGCTTGACAAGGAGGTCGGATGCCGCGGCCTCGCCCTCGAGCGAGACGAGCAGTTCGCCGCGATCCCGGTCGATGTCTGCCCCGGAGATGCCGTTCTCGACGAGAGCGGTCTCGAGCGCCGCGGCATCCGTCGCCCTGATCCGCCACGCGCGGAGGGTCGAGCGCGTGGCGGCCATGCTCTCCGTCGAGGCGGTGACTCCCGCTCCGATGTAGACGGCACCGTCGGCCATCTCGTCGAGCTCCGCGAGCACGTGGCTCGACACGAGCACGGTCTTGCCCTCCCCGGCGAGACGGCGGACGAGCGTGCGCAGGTCAGCGCGCGCGGCGGGGTCGAGGCCCGACGCGGGCTCGTCGAGCAACAGGATGCTCGGATCGTGCACGAGAGCGCGGGCGAGGCTCAGGCGCTGCTTCTGTCCGCGGGAGAGCACGCGGGTCGGCTGGCTGGCGAGGTGGTCGAGGCCGACGAGGGTGAGCAGCTCGCTCGCGCGGGCCGCGGATGCCGCCTTGTCGAGGCGGTACAGCCGGCCGGTGATCTCGAGGGTGGTGCGCACGCTGAGGCTCGACCAGGAGCCGAGAACGTCGGGCATCCAACCGAGCGCGGCGCGCACGTCGGCCGTGTTGTCGCTGGGGTCGAAGCCGCCGATGCGGATCGTCCCGGTGTCGGGACGCAGCAGCGAGGCGAGCATCAACATCAGGGTCGTCTTGCCCGATCCGTTCGGGCCGATGAGGGCGGTGACCGTGCCGGGCTCGGCGATGAAGCTCGCGTCGCGCACGGCGTGCACGTCGCCGAAAGAGCGACCGACGTGCTCGACCACGATGCCTTGAGTTGTCGTCATGATCTGAGCGTACGATGCCGACGCCTTCGGACGCGTCAATCTCGGGGATGAGTCTGGGTGTCTCCGTCGACAGATCCGACCCCCGGAGGCTGGCACACTGGAGTCATGGCTTCCCCCGTAAACGCCCCTCGCGGCATGCGCGACTTCCTGCCCGCCGACAAGGCCCAGCGTGAGAGGGTTCTCGGCGTGATCCGCGACACCTACCTCGCGCACGGTTTCGACGAGATCGAGACGCCGGTGATGGAAGACAGCGCCAGACTGCACGCCGGACTCGGCGGCGACAACGAGAAGCTCGCCTTCGGTGTGCTCAAGCGCGGACTCACCGCCGACGACCTGCACCAGGCCACCGACTCGCTCGAACTCGCCGACCTCGGCCTGCGCTTCGACCTCACGGTTCCGCTCGCCCGTTTCTACGCCACACACCGGGGAGAGCTGCCCAAGGTCTTCCGCGCCATCCAGATCGCACCGGTCTGGCGTGCCGAACGCCCGCAGAAGGGCCGGTACCGCCAGTTCGTGCAGTGCGACATCGACATCATCGGCGAGTCCGGGCCGCTCGCCGAGGTCGAGCTCATCTCGGCCACGGCAGCGACCGTGCGCGCCCTCGGCATCGACGGCTGCAGCATCCGCATCAACGACCGTCGACTGCTCACGAGCATGCTCACCGTCCTCGGATTTCCCGCCTCGTCGCACTCGGCGGTGCTCATCACCATCGACAAACTCGACAAGCTCGGCGTCGACGGCGTCATCGAGGAGATCAAAGACCGCGCGTTCCCGGCCGAGCCGGTGGCGGCGCTCGCCGAATTCTTGAGGCGGCCCGTGGCATCCATGGATCTCGGCTTCGGCGAGGCCGCCATCCGCGCCTCGCTGCCCGACGGCGTCGACGAGACCGTGATCACCGAGCTCGTGGCGATCGGCGAGATACTCGGCGAGGTCGACCGCGCCGTGCTCGAGTTCGACCCGTTCCTCGTGCGCGGCATGGGCTACTACACGGGCACGATCTTCGAGATCGCGCACCCCGAGTTCGGCTACTCGCTCGGCGGGGGCGGACGCTACGACGGCATGATCGGACGATTCCTGGGCACGGATGTCGCGGCCGCGGGCTTCTCGCTCGGATTCGAGCGCCTCGTCGACCTCGTCGACCTTCCCGACGCCCAGGCCGCGGAGACCGCCGCGCTGCTCTACGACGACACCGTCGAGCCGGCGCGTTTGATGGAGCTCAAGGCCGAACTCGTCGCCGCGGGCAAGCGCGTGCGGCTGGAGCGCAGCACCAAGAACACGCGTGTGCTGCTCGACTCGCTCGCCGGGCAGGGCTTCCGCCGCGTCGCGACCGTGAAGCCGGACACAACGACGGTCGACGACCTGGAGTGGCGCGACCTGACCTGATCCGCGGCCCGGTCCACCCCGACTCGGGCGCTCCCCGCGACCCGCATCGGAGTTTCAGGAGCCATCGGAAATTCAGGAGTTACGGATGCGCCCTCGGTCGCGCATCGCACACTCTCGCGGGCGCGCACCGCGGGCGCGGTGCTAACTCCTGAATTTCCGAAATATCCGCGCGAGACACCCGTTGCCATGACGCGACTATTGTTAGATGCTTAACAATATGGAACAGGGCGACTTCACCGACAGCACCGCGTTCAAGCTGCACCGCGCCACCGTGCTGCTCGACCGCATCGCCGACGACTACCTGGTCGCCGTGCACCGCATCCACTACGCGCCGTTCCTGGTGCTGCTGATGGCGCGCGTTCTAGGACCGACCACGCAGCTCGCCATCGCCCGCAACCTCGGCGTCTCTCGTGCGTCGGTGACCCAGCGCGTCGGCATCCTGCAGAACGAAGGACTCGTGACGGTGACGAAGAGCGCCACCGACTCGCGCGCCAACACGGTGGTGCTCACCGACGAGGGCGCCACGCTCGTCGAGGCCGCGTGGCTCGGCCTCGAGCAGCACCAAGACGGCGTCGACTTCGGCGTCGACGAGCCCGTGCTCGCCGCCCAGCTCGACCGTCTGATCGAGAACGCCCTCGCGATCGTCGCCCCGCAGCCGACCGCCGCTGCACACCAGTCCACCGCCGCCCCCCACTAGCCGACCGGAGAACACCGATGAAGCACCTCGAGTTCAACGACGGCCGCGATGCCACCATCGTCTTCCTGCACGGCGGCAACGTCGCCGGCTGGATGTGGGGCGAGCAGATCCCCGCCTTCGCCGACCACCACCTGCTGGTGCCCGACCTGCCAGGCTTCGGCGCGAGCAACACCGAGCCGTGGGTGTCGATGGCGGATGCCGCCGACCGGGTCGCAGACCTGATCCAGAACCGGGCGAAGGGCGGCGTCGCACACGTCGTCGGACTATCGCTCGGCGCCGGTGTCGGCCTCCACCTCGCCCTACGCCATCCGGGGGTCGTGGCGAGCCTCCTCATCTCGAGCGCCAGCATCACACCCCCGTCGCGGGCCACGAGGCTGTCGGGCCGCCTGATGCTCGCCGCCTGGAACCGTCCGTGGTTCTGGGCCGCCCTCGCCCGGGGCTACCGCCTGCCCGCCGACTCGGTCGAGCTGTTCGTCACGACCGGCCTCGGCATCCGCCAGCAGACCGCCCGGGCGATCTTCGACGAGACCGTGCGCGGCTTCGACCCCGCGGATCTCGCCCTCGCGGTGCCGGTGCTCGCTGTCGCCGGGGGAAGCGACTCCAAGGCGATCAGCGTCGACTCCCTCGCGGTACTGGCGCGCATCGACGGCGTGCGAACCGCCACAGCGCCCGGCATGCACCACCAGTGGAACATCGAGAACGTCGAGCTCTTCAACGCCGTCGTGCGGGCCTGGATCGACGGGTCAACGGTGGCTGACGGTCTGGTAAACACCGTGGGCGGCGCAGGGGAGCAAACCGCGCGCGAGTAAGATGCCTAACGGACAATCCACCATCTTTAAGGAGAACCACCCGTGGCTTTGATCGAGGCAGTAGGCGCCCGCGAAATTCTTGACTCCCGAGGAAACCCGACCGTAGAGGTCGAAGTTCTTCTCGAAGACGGCACTGTGGCTCGCGCCGCGGTTCCCTCCGGCGCATCCACGGGAGCGTTCGAGGCCTACGAGCTTCGCGACGGCGACAAGAAGCGTTACCTCGGCAAGGGTGTTGAGAAGGCCGTCGACGCGGTCATCGACGTGCTCGGCCCCGCGATCGAGGGCTTCGACGCCGCCGAGCAGCGCGCGATCGACGCCGAGCTCATCGACCTCGACGGCACCGACAACAAGAAGAAGCTGGGCGCCAACGCGATCCTCGGTGTGAGCCTCGCGGTCGCCCGCGCCGCCGCCGACTCGGCCGACCAGCCGCTCTACCGCTACGTCGGTGGCGCCAACGCGCACGTTCTGCCCGTTCCCATGCTCAACGTCATCAACGGCGGCTCGCACGCCGACTCCAACGTCGACATCCAGGAGTTCATGATCCTGCCCGTCGGCGCCGAGACCTTCAGCGAGGGACTGCGCTGGGGCGTCGAGACGTACCACGCGCTCAAGTCGATCCTGCAGGGCAAGGGCCTCTCCACCGGCCTCGGCGACGAGGGCGGCTTCGCCCCCAACCTGTCGAGCAACCGCGCGGCGCTCGACCTCCTGGTCGAGGCGATCACCGCCGCCGGCTTCACGCCCGGCAAGGACATCGCGCTCGGCCTCGACGTCGCAGCGACCGAGTTCTTCACAGACGGCGCCTACGCGTTCGAGGGCGGCAGCAAGACCGCCGCCGAGATGAGCGCCTACTACGCCGAGCTCGTCGCCGCCTACCCGCTGGTCTCGATCGAAGACCCGCTCGACGAAGACGACTGGGAGGGCTGGGCCGAGCTCACCGCCACCATCGGCGACAAGACCCAGATCGTCGGCGACGACCTGTTCGTCACCAACCCGAAGCGTCTCGCGAAGGGCATCTCGCTCGGCACCGCGAACTCGATCCTCGTCAAGGTCAACCAGATCGGCACCCTCACCGAGACGCTCGACGCCGTCTCCCTCGCACAGCGCAGCGGCTACACAGCAGTGATGTCGCACCGCTCGGGCGAGACCGAAGACACCACGATCGCCGACCTCGCTGTCGCGCTCAATACCGGCCAGATCAAGACCGGCGCCCCGGCCCGCAGCGAGCGCGTCGCGAAGTACAACCAGCTGCTCCGCATCGAGGAAGAACTGGGAGAAGCCGCGGTCTACGCGGGTCGCAGCGCTTTCCCACGTTTCACCGCCTAGGGTCAAAAGATGGCACGTCGGCAGCGCACGCAGAAGGTTCCCGTTGCGCTGCCGCAGATGGAGAGCGCTCCCGAGCACTGGCTGCGCAATATCCGTCTCTCGGGGTTCACGTTCATGATGCTCGGCCTGGTCATCCTGGCCGTCATCGTGCTCGCCCCGAGTCTGCGGCTGGTGATTGAGCAGCAGCAGCAGCTCGCCGAGCTCACCACCGCGGTGGAAGACCGTGAAGAAGCCGTCGAGCAGCTCACGAACGATGCCGCGCGCTGGACCGATCCGGCCTACATCGAGGCCCAGGCCCGGGCCCGCATGGTCTACGTCTTCCCCGGAGACCTGACCTACCTCGTGAAGAACGACGGCGAGGTCGCGGCCTCGGCCGACGGCGTGCCGATCAGCACCGAGATCCAAACCACACAGGTCGACTGGCTTCAGACCATGGTCTCCTCCGTCTTCACGGCGGGGCTCACGGATGCCTCGGCCGCAGACCTCGAAAGCACCCAGGTTCCCGTTCCATGAGCACCCCACCCTTCGACCCGCCTACCGAGGCGGACATCGCCGCCGTCTCCCACCAGCTGGGACGCCCGGCGCGCAACGTGATCGGCATCGCCGCACGCTGCATCTGCGGAAACCCGACGGTCGTCGCGACCAAGCCGAGGCTCGACGACGGCACGCCGTTTCCCACCCTGTACTACCTGACGCACCCCGCCGCGACCGCGGCGATCTCGACCCTCGAGGCCACCCAGGTGATGAACGAGCTCTCCGAGCTGCTCGCCGACGAGGACATCGCGGCGCAGTACCTCGCCGCCCACGAGGCCTACCTGGCCGACCGCGAGAGCCTCGGGCACGTTCCCGAGATCGACGGCATCTCCGCCGGCGGCATGCCGACGCGCGTCAAGTGCCTGCACGCCCTCGCCGGCCACTCGCTCTCCGCCGGACCCGGGGTGAACCCCATCGGCGATCTGGCGCTCGAGCGCGTGGCCTGGAGCCCGTTGGTGTGTGAATGCGCGTGAAGCGCGCAGCCCTAGCCCTGCTCCTCGCCGCTGCATCCGTTCTCGTCGGCGCGGCCCCCGCGCACGCCGACTCGATCCGCGACCGGGAGTACTGGCTCGACGACTACGGCATCCGCGAGGCGTGGAACGTCACCCGCGGTGCCGGCCAGACCATCGCCATCATCGACACCGGGGTCGACGGCTCGCATCAAGACCTCGCCGGCGCCGTCGTCGGGGGAGCCGACTTCTCCACCGTCGGCTCGGCAAACGGCCAGACCCCCGTCGGCTCCGACGACAGCTCGCACGGCACCATGGTCGCCTCCCTCGCCGCGGCGCGCGGACGCGGCACCTCCGGCGTGATCGGCGCCGCCCCCGCGGCGTCGCTCCTGGCCATCTCGATCGGGTTCACCGAGTCGGCCGGCCCGAACTCCGACGACCAGATCGCCGACGCCGTGCGCTGGGCCGTCGACAACGGGGCGACCGTCATCAACATGTCGCTCACCCGCAACACCCTCGAATGGCCCACGAGCTGGGACGAGGCGTTCAAGTACGCGATGGACAAAGACGTCGTCGTTGTCGCGGCCGCCGGCAACCGCGGCAGCGGCACCTCGCAGGTCGGCGCGCCCGCGACCATGCCGGGCGTGCTCACCGTCGGCGGCGTCGACCGCAACGGCTCGGCCAGCTGGGACGCCTCCTCGCAGGGAATCTCGATCGCCGTCTCCGCACCGAGCGAGCAGCTCGTCGGCGCGGTGCCCGGCGACGGCTACGTGCTCTGGGACGGCACGAGCGGCGCCACCCCGATCATGGCGGGAATCGTCGCGCTCGTGCGCGCCGCCCACCCCGGCCTCGACGCAGAGAACGTCATCCAGCGCATCATCGCCACGGCCACCCCGGCGGGCGTCGACGGCCCCGACCCCATCTACGGCTACGGGCTGGTGGATGCCTCGGCCGCCGTCTCCGCGACGGTGGCCACGGTCACCGCGAACCCGATGGGCGATCTGAGCGAGTGGATACGCATCAACCGTCGCGCGGAGGCCGTCACCCCCGAGGCAGAGACTCTGGCGCCGACACCGAGCGCCACCTCGACACCCCCGCCCGCGGCATCCGGAGCCTCCCCAGACGACAGCTCGTTCTTCTCCCTCGCCCTCTGGCGCGATGTGGGAATCCCCATGGTCTTGTTCGCCGTCTTCGGCGCTTCGTTCGTGTTGCTCGTTCTCGCCGGGGTGCGGCAATTTAGGGCAGCGCGTCGAAGGGAGTAGATTGTCCTGTGGCTTCCACCGTCGTAGGTGACTTTTATCCCTTCCCCTTTTAGGAGAGCAAGACTCGTGCCCAAGATCCTTATTGTCGGCGGCGGCTACGCCGGTTTCTACACCGCCTGGAAACTCGAAAAGCAACTGCGCGCAGGCGAGGCCGAGGTCACCATGGTCGACCCCCGCCCGTACATGACGTACCAGCCGTTCCTGCCCGAGATCGCCGCCGGATCGATCGACCCGCGTCACGCGGTCGTTCCCCACCACGCGCACCTCAAGAAGACCAACATCGTCACCGCCAAGGTCGTGGGCATCGACCACGCCACGAAGACGGCCACGATCGAGCCCCCCATCGGCGAGAACTACGAGATCTCCTACGACCAGATCGTCGTCACCGCCGGTTCGGTCTCGCGCACGTTCCCGATCCCGGGCGTCGCCGACGAGGCCATCGGCATGAAGAACATCGAAGAGGCGATCGCCGTGCGCGACCGCATCCTCACCAACTTCGACAAGGCCGCGCACCTGCCGGCCGGCGCAGAGCGCGACCGCCTGCTCACGTTCGTCGTCGTCGGCGGCGGCTTCGCCGGCATCGAGGCGTTCGCCGAGATGCGCTCGTTCGCGAGCGCCCTCGTCAAGCGCTACAAGACGATCTCGTTCGAAGACACGCACTTCCACCTCATCGAGGCGATGGGCCGCATCATGCCCGAGGTGTCGCACAAGACGAGCCTCTGGGTGATCAAGAACCTCGCCGAGCGCGGCGCGCAGATCCACCTCGACACCCAGCTGTCGTCGGCCGCGGGCGGCGTCATCGAGCTGTCGACCGGCGAGACCTTCGAGAGCGACCTCATCGTGTGGACCGCGGGCGTTATGGCCTCGCCGATGCTGCGCAACACCGACCTCCCCGTCGAAGAGCGTGGACGCCTGCGCGTGCAGGCCGACCTCCGCGTCATCAACGACGACGGTGTTGTGGCCGACGCCTGGGGCGCCGGCGACGTCAGCGCCGTCCCCGACCTCACCGGCAAGGGCGTCGGCGGCTTCTGCGTTCCGAACGCACAGCACGCCGTGCGCCAGGGCAAGCTGCTCTCGAAGAACATCGTCGCCACGCTGCGAGGCGAAGACATCAAGGACTACTTCCACCAGCCCGCCGGAGCCGTCGCCGGCCTCGGTCTGGGTGTCGGAGTGTTCCAGAAGGGCAACATCGGCATCACCGGTTTCCCCGCCTGGGTCATGCACCGCGGCTACCACGGCCTCGCGATGCCCACCTGGGAGCGCAAGATCCGTGTCATCGGCAACTGGGTCATCAACCTCTTCGTCGGCCGCGACCTCGCGTCGATCGTCGCCGTCGAGACCCCTCGTGCCGCGTTCGAGGAGTTCGCCTCGCGCCCGAAGGCCAAGTAGCCCGAGCCTCTCACGACAGCGCGGACCGTATCGACGGCCCGCGCTGTCGTCGTTAACCGCGTCGGCGGCGCTCCCCGAGCGCGCGTCGGTTCTATAGGCTCGAATGCGCCAGCCCCCGTAGTCCAATGGCAGAGACAGGCGACTTAAAATCGTTCCAGTGTCGGTTCGAGTCCGACCGGGGGTACATCGGGCGCTGCGCGCGTAGTGTGGTTCGTGGCGTCCTACCCAGACCACGTTGTCCGCCGACATTCGCGCGAGCACTGCCGCGCGCTCATTTCAAGCGGGTAGGGATCTCCCATGGGCACACTCAAGTACGACGGCGTCACGGTCGATTTCGACGACCGGCTGCTCGCGCACCTCGAGATCGTCATCGTGCAGAAGCTGCGTCGGCAGGAGCCGTTCCTGATGACCTGGCAAGACGACGAGGGACTCGCCGGCGGCCGCAGCGGAATCTGGCTGCACCCCGCGACGAACATGTTCTTCCACTTCACCGGCAAGCAGAAAGTCGAGATCGACCACGACTGGCTGATGAAGCTCATGGCCTCGGCCAACTCGGCGATGGGCCTCTTCGTCGCCGACGAGGCGGGCGACGCCGCGCATCCATCGCAGATCGCGGTCAGCTAGAACAACCCTCCCTTCTGGGGGCGGGGCGGATGCTTGACAGCCGCGACCCCCTCGGCCATCCTGATCACGTGTCTGGGTCAAATGACCCACAGTGTTCCGCGGTGAGGGGGTCCCATGGCGCGCATGTCTGCCGCCGACCGTCGCCTCGCCCTGCTCGACGCCGCGTTCCGGGTGATCGCCGCCGAGGGGGTGAGCGGGGCCACCACGCGCGCGATCGTCGCCGAGGCCGACATGTCGCTCGCGAGCTTCCACTACGCGTTCACGAGCCGCGACGAGATGATGCGCGAGCTCATCAGCCACGTGATCGAGAACCAGACCGTCGCCGCGTTCTCCACCCTGCGCTACGGCAACGACCTGCGCACCGCCATCCGTGACGGGCTGCAGGCGTTTCTCGAGGTCGTCGTCGCCGACCCCGCGCACGAGCAGACCATGTTCGAGCTGATGCAGTACTCGCTGCGCACCCCCGATCTCGACGGGCTGCCGCGCGAACAGTACTCCGGCTACCGGTTCGCGGTGAGCGGTCTGCTCGAGACCGCGGCCGCCGACACCGGCATGCGCTGGCTCCTCCCGCTCGACGACGTGTCGCGCATGGTCGTCGCCCTCACCGACGGGATCACCCTCGCCTGGCTGGCCGACCGCGACAGCGCGGCCGCGAGCCGTGTGATCGAGTTCGCCGCGACATCCATCGCCGCCCTCGCCCAGCCCACCGACGCGACGGCGCCCGTGCTTTCTCTGCAACACCCGACCTCGAAGACAGTGGAGCCCGCCCCATGACGACCACCGAGAACTCAGGAACCGTAGCCGCCTTCTCCGAACCGACCAAGAAGGTCACCGGGGGGTGGATCGCACTCTTCGCCACGGCCTGGCTCGGAATCTGGATGGCGCAGCTCACACCCATCCAGCTGCTGCTGCCCAAGCAGATCGAGGAACAGCTCAACGCAGCCGACTGGCTCGACAACGTCGTCGCGTTCGGCGTCATCTCGGCGATCGCCGGGGTGTGCGCGCTGGTCGCCTTCCCGCTCAGCGGCGCGTTGAGCGACCGCACCGTCTCCCGGTTCGGCCGCCGGCGCCCGTGGATGGCGGGAGGCGTGGTGCTGTTCTCCGCCTCGCTCATCCTGCTCGGCCTGCAGACCACGATGGTCGGCATCGGCGTGTTCTGGTCGCTGGCCCTCATCGGCTTCTGCGTGCTCACCGCCGCGATCACCGCCACCATCTCCGACCAGGTGCCGGTGAACCAGCGCGGATTCGTCTCCGGCTGGGTGTCGGCGCCGCAGGCGGTGGGCACCATCCTCGGTGTGCTGCTCGTCACCGAGCTCGCCCTCGCCACGATCGTCGGCTACGTGCTCGTCGCCGTGCTGCAGGTCGTCGCCGTGCTGCCGTTCCTGTTCTTCACCACAGACGCCGTGCTGCCCGCGAACGCCCCGCGGCCGAAGCTCACCGGCGCGATGCTGCTCGGCGGCTTCTGGATCAGCCCGCGCAGATTTCCCGACTTCGGCTGGACGCTGCTGAGCCGCATCCTCGTCAACCTCGGCAACGCGCTCGGCACCACCCTGCTGCTCTACTTCCTCATGTTCGGCCTCGACCTCGGCGACGGCGCCGAAGACAGCCTGCTGCTGCTCACCGCCGTCTACATGGTCTTCTTCATCGCCTCGGCGCTCGGCGTCGGCAAGCTGAGCGACCGCATCGGCAAGCGCAAGGTCTTCGTCTACGTCGCCGCCTACCTGCAGGCCCTCGCCGCGCTCATCCTCGCCTTTGTGCCCGACTTCACCATCGCGATCGCCGCCGCCGGCCTGCTCGGACTCGGCTACGGCAGCTTTATGGCCGTCGACCAGGCCCTCGCGACCCAGGTGCTGCCCGACGCGCACTCCCGCGGCAAAGACCTCGGCATCATGAACATCGCCACCGCCGTTCCGCAGGCCGTCGCCCCGCTGCTCGGCGCGCTCATCGTCGTGGTCTGCGCCGGCCTCGCCACCAACGGGGTCGCGATGAGCCCGGATGCCGGATTCGCCGGCGCGGGAGCGGGTTTCGCCGGACTCTTCGTCGCCTCGGCCATCGCCGCGGCCCTCGGCGGGCTCGCCATCACCCCGATCAAGAGCGTCGCCTAGTGGAGCTCGTCAGGCCGGCCGGCCGGCCGTGGGAGACCCCCGCGCAGTACTGGCCCGAGCTGCAGCGCGCGACCGCAGAGCTCGACCCGCCCTACGGCGTGATCTCGCTGCAGGCCCTCGCCTACAACGCCTTCGACATGCTCGACCGCGCGGCCGGTGTGCCGATCCGCGTCGCGAGCAAGTCGGTGCGGGTGCGCGGGGTGCTCGACGCGGTGCTCGCCCTGCCCGGCTACGCCGGCGTGCTCGCCTACACGCTGCCCGAGGCCAACTGGCTCGCCACGTCGAGCGCCGACGGCCCGGCCATCACCGACGTCGTGGTCGGCTACCCGACCGCCGACCGCGCTGCCCTGCGCGAGCTCGCGACGACCCCCGAGCTCGCCGCGCGCGTCACGATCATGGTCGACAGCGTCGCCCAGCTCGACTTCGTCGACTCGGTGATCGCCCCCGCGCAGCGCGAGTCGGTGCGGGTCTGCCTCGAACTGGATGCCTCGTGGGACTCCCGGCTGTTCGGGCACCTCGGGGTGCGTCGCTCGCCCGTGCACAGCGTCGTCGAGGCGCGCACCCTCGCCGAGACCATCGTCGCCCGGCCCGGCTTCACCCTCGTCGGCATGATGGGCTACGAGGCGCAGATCGCCGGCCTGGTCAACCAGCCCGCCGGCAACCCCGCGCGCGGCGTCGCGGTGAAGTGGGTGCAGAAGCGCTCGGCCGCGGAGCTCGCGGATCGCCGGGGCCGGGCCGTGGCATCCGTGCGGGAGATCGCCGACCTCGAGTTCGTCAACGGCGGCGGCACCGGCTCGATCGAGTCGACCACGGCGGAGGCGGCCGTCACCGAGGTCGCGGCCGGCTCCGGGCTGTTCGGCCCGCACCTGTTCGACAACTACGCGCACTTCCACCCCGCGCCCGCAGCCGCCTTCGCGCTGTCGGTGGTGCGCAAGCCGCAGCCCGACGTCGCCGTCCTGCTCGGCGGCGGCTGGATCGCGTCCGGCCCGACGGCGGCCGACCGCACCCCGAAGCTCGTCTGGCCGGAGGGGCTGAAGATGCTGCCGCTCGAGATGGCCGGCGAGGTGCAGACGCCCGTGAGCGGCGGCACGGCGCTCCACGTCGGCGACCGGGCCTGGCTGCGGCACACCAAGGCCGGCGAGATCAGCGAGCACCTCGACGAGTTCGCGATCGTCGACGGGGGAGCGGTCGTCGCCACGCTGCCCACCTACCGCGGGCAGGGGCGGGTGTTCCTGTGACCCTGACCGGCTCCCGCCTGCTCGACCCGGGGCTTCCCTGGCAGAACTGGGGACGCTGCGAGTCGGCCACCCCGCAGCACGTCGCCCGGCCGTCGAACGTCGACGAGATCGTGCAGGTCGTGCGGTTGGCCCGCGACAACGGCATCTCGGTCAAACCGATCGGGGCGGGCCACAGCTTCACCGCGATCGCCGCGACCACCGGCATCCAGCTCGACATCGGCGCCGTCGAGGGCTTGATCGCGGTCGACGGAAACCTCGTCACGCTCGCCGCCGGCACCAACCTGCACCAGCTGCCCGCACTGCTCGAACCGCACGGCCTCGCCCTCGCCAACATGGGCGACATCGACCGGCAGACGATCGCCGGGGCGACCTCCACGGGAACCCACGGCACCGGCGGCGTCTTCGGCGGCCTCGCCACGCAGATCCGGGCCGTCACCCTGGTGACGGCGGATGGCGGGATCCTGCGGGTGAGCGAGACCGAGAACGCCGACCTGTTCCCTGCCGCGCGGCTCGGCCTCGGCGCGCTCGGCGTGCTCGTCGATGTGACGATCGAGTGTGTGCCCGCCTTCCTGCTGCAGGCCGTCGAGAAGCCCGAGCGGTTCGATGACGTCGTGGACAGCTGGGCCCAGCGGGTCGCCGGCACCGACCATTTCGAGTTCTATGTCTGGCCGCACACCGACACGGTGCTGAGCAAGTACAACACCCGGCTGCCGATCACCGCCGACCGTCACCCGCTCGGCCGCCTCGCATCGTGGTGGGAAGACGACTTCATGTCGAACACCGTGCTCGCGGCGAAGCTGAATCTCGGCGTGGCGATGCCCCGGCTCACCCCGCCGATCAACCGCTTCGCAACGCGGCTCGTGGGCGACCGCACCTACACCGACCTCTCGCACGAGGTGTTCGTCGCGCCCCGCCGCACCCGGTTCCGCGAGATGGAGTATGCGGTGCCGATCGACGACGTTCCCGCGATCCTGCGCGAGATCCGGGCCCTCATCGACGCGAAGGGCTGGCGCATCTCCTTTCCGATCGAGGTGCGAGCCGCCGCCGCCGACGACCTCTGGCTGTCGACCGCATCCGGCCGGGCGACGGGCTACATCGCCCTGCACCGCTACTACCGTGAAGACCCCGCCGAGTACTTCCGTAGCATTGAGCAGATCATGATGACATTCGGCGGACGACCGCACTGGGGCAAGATGCACAACCGCGACGCGGAATCACTGCGGGGCGCCTACCCGCGCTTCGACGACTTCGTGGCGGTGCGCGACCGGCTCGACCCCGACCGCGTGTTCGGCAACGCCTACCTCGAGCGCGTGCTCGGCGCGTGAGCACCGCAGCCAGCAGACGCCCGGGCCGGGAGTGGCTCGACAACCCGGCGGGACTCGGCGCGCTCGTGCCGGCCGGCTTCACGATGGGCGTCGCCACGAGCGCGTTCCAGATCGAGGGCGCGATTCTCGACGACGGCCGCGAGCCCTCCACGTGGGACACCTTTATGGCCCAGCGCGGCCGCATCGCCGACGGCTCCGACGCGGCGGTCGCCGCCGACCACTACCGCCGCTACGACGAAGACATCACGCTGATGCGCGAGCTCGGCGTCGACTCCTACCGGTTCTCGCTCGGCTGGTCGCGTCTGCAGCCCGGCGGCAGGGGCGGACTCAACCGCTCGGCCGTGGCGTTCTACGACCGGCTGATCGACGGACTGCTCGCGAACGGCATCACACCCATGGCGACCCTGTTCCACTGGGACACCCCCGAGGCGCTGCAGCACACCGGCGGCTGGATGAAGCGCGACACCGCCTACCGCTTCGCCGAGTACGCGTTTCTCGCCGGCGAGGCCTTCGGCGACCGCATCGACAGCTGGGTGACCGTCAACGAGCCCGCCACCGTCACCCTCAACGGCTACGCCCTGGGGGTGCACGCCCCGGGCGCCACCCTGCTCTTCGACTCCCTGCCGGCCGCGCACCACCAGCTCCTCGGGCACGGCCTCGCGGTCGAGGCGCTGCGGGCCGCATCCGTCACCGGTGAAATCGGCATCACCAACGTGCACTCTCCCGTGCAGCCGGCCGGCGACAGCGAAGACGACGCGCTCTTCGCCGAGCTGTTCGACATCGTGCACAACCGCATCTACGCCGACCCGGTGCTGCTGGGGCACTACCCGCAGATTCCCGAACAGCTCGAGCACCTGTTCGCCCCGCTGCGCGAGATCGAGCCGAGCGACCTGAGGATCATCGCGGCGCCGCTCGACTTCTACGGACTCAACTACTACATGCCCACCCGGGTCGCCGCCGGCTCTCCCACGGATGCCACAACACCCGATGGCGAGTCGGCCGCGGTGCGCCGCCTCCCGTTCTCGCTCGAGCCGTTCCGGGAGTTTCCCGTCACCGGCTTCGGCTGGCCCATCGCCCCCGACTACCTCGCGGTGACGCTCGCGGAGCTCGCCGAGCGCTACGGCGAGGCCCTGCCCCCGATCGTGATCACCGAGGGCGGCGCGAGCTTTCCCGACGTGGTGCAGCGCGACGGCTCGGTCGACGACGAGGCGCGGGTGCTCTACCTCGCCGAGCACCTCGCCGTGGCGTTCGCCGGAGCACCCGGCGTCACCCTGCGCGGCTACTTCGTCTGGTCGCTGCTCGACAACTGGGAGTGGGCCGCCGGGTTCAGCCAGCGGTTCGGCCTCGTGCACGTCGATTTCGAGACGCAGAAGCGCACCCCCAAGCGGTCGTTCGCCTGGCTGCAGCGTCTCATCGGCGGCCGGACGCTCTAGGCTCCACGCGGCTGATACCCAACCGTTATCCCTGTTAATCTGCGCGAAACATCGCCATGAAGTACGCGAAATGCGCGCTCGGTAGTGTCGGCGTCAATCACACTTCCCGAGAGACAGGCGTACCTCCATGTCAGCACTCTTCAGCTTCACCCAGCGGCGCAAGGCCGCCGTCACGATCGCGGCCGCGAGCGTCGTTCTCGCCCTCGCCGGCTGCTCGAGCGCCACCCCCGCGGCCGACGGCGACGCCGAGAGCCTCGGCGACCTCAGCCTGCAGCTCTCCTGGATCAAGAACGAGGAGTTCGCGGGCGAGTTCTTCGCCCTCGACAAGGGCTACTACACCGAGGCCGGCCTCGGCGAGGTCACGATGACCGCCGGCCCCTCCACGGGAAGCGCCGAGCTGCTCTCGGGAACGGTCGACGTCGCGCTCAGCGACGCCATCTCGATCGGCACCGTCGTGGCGAACGAGGATGCCCCGCTGAAGATCATCGGCGCCACGTTCCAGAAGAACCCGTTCACCATCCTCTCCATCGCCGACGCCGGCAACATCCTCACCCCCGAAGACATGGTCGGCAAGAAGATCGGCGTTCAGGCCTCGAACACCTCGCTGTTCGAGGCGCTGCTCGTCGCGAACGACATCGACAAGTCGTCGCTCGAGATCGTGCCCGTGCAGTACGACCCGTCGGTGCTGATCAACGGCGACGTCGACGGCTTCGTCGCCTACCTCACGAACGAGTCGATCTCCGTCGCCGCGCAGGGCTACGAGGTGGCGAACCTCCCCTTCGCCGACAACGGCCTGCCGTTCGTCGCCGAGACCGTCACCGTCACCGACCAGGCCATCGCCGACGACCGTGAGAAGCTGAAGGCGTTCCTCGTCGCCGAGATCAAGGGCTGGTCTGACGCCGTCAACGACCCCGACGCCGCCGCCGAGCTCGCCCTCGAGCTCAACGGCGCCGAGGCGGTGCCCGACATCGAGGCATCCAAGGCCGGAGCCAAGGCCCAGGCCGAGTTGCTCGTCGTCTCCGACGAGACCGTCGAGAACGGCCTGTTCACGATCAGCGAGGCCCTGCAGGCCGAGACGATCGCGACTCTCGCCGCCGCAGGACTCGACGTCGAGGCATCCGACCTCTTCGACCTCTCGCTTCTCGCCGAGGTCTACGAGGAGCACCCCGAGCTGATCGCCTACTCCAAGTAAGCAACCCGTGGGCCCCCGGGAGATCCGGGGGCCCCGACAAAAACGAAGGACTTCTCCGTGAGCTCTACGACGGCTGTTGACAGTGCCCCGGGCGTCGCGCTGGGCACCGGCATCCAGATCAGCGACCTGCACAAAGAGTTCCGAATGGGAACCAAGAGCGTGGTCGCGTTGGAGAACGCGAACCTGCACACCGACAAGGGAACCTTTCTCGCCCTGCTCGGACCATCGGGGTGCGGCAAGTCCACCATCCTGCGCATCCTCGCCGGTCTCGACGACCCGACCTCCGGAACCACCCGGGTCGACGGCAAGAGCCCCACCGAGCTGCGCAAGAACAACGAGCTCGGCATCGCCTTCCAAGACCACGCGCTGCTGCCCTGGCGCAGCGTTATTGCGAACATCCGGCTGCCGTTCGAGATCGCGGGCAAAAAGGCCGACCAGTCGTACATCGACGAGCTCATCGACCTCGTGGGCCTGCGCGGTTTCGAGAAGGCCCGGCCGGCGCAGCTCTCGGGCGGAATGCGCCAGCGGGTCTCCATCGCTCGCTCGCTCGTGATGAAGCCGTCGGTGCTGCTGCTCGACGAGCCGTTCGGCGCGCTCGACGACATGACCCGCCAGCGCCTCAACCTCGAGCTGCTGCGCATCTGGACGCACAAGCCCGCCACAACACTGCTGGTGACTCACGGCATCTCCGAGGCGATCTTCCTCTCCGACCAGGTCGCGGTCATGAGCCCGCGCCCCGGCCGCATCAAGGAGATCATCGACATCGACCTGCCGCGCCCGCGCCTGCCCGAGATGCAGCGCACCCCCGAGTTCCACGCCTACGTCGACCAAGCCTCCGAGTTGCTGTTCGGCTCCGGCGGCGTCGCGATCGACGAGTGACCGTCATGAGAGCAGGCGCCCGGGGGCGGCCCGTGCCGTCGTGGGTCACGGGCCTCGGCGGTCTCGTCGTACTCGTCGCGGTCTGGTGGGTGCTCGCGCTCACCGTGTTCGGCCCGCGCGGGTCGGGCAACTACGCCCCGATCCCCACCCCGCCGCAGGTGGTCGAGGCTTTCTTCACCGACGGCTTCGCCTACTACTGGCGCTCGTTCTCGGTCACCATCACCGAGGCCGGCATCGGCTACCTCTGGGGCAACGGCATCGCGCTCGTGCTCTCGGCGGTCGTGCTCGTCCTGCCCTGGCTCGAGGGCGTGCTCAGCCAGATCGCGGTCATCACCTACTGCATCCCCATCGTCGCCATCGGCCCGCTCGTGCTGATCGTGCTCGGTGGGGCGAAGGCCCCGGGCGAGCCATCCGCCACCGCCATCTTCCTCGCCGCGTTCTCCGTGTTCTTCACCACCGTCGTCGGCACACTGCTCGGGCTGAAGGCCGCCGACAAGGCGTCGCTCGACGTCGTCACCGTCTACGGCGGGTCGAAGTTCACGCAGCTGCGCAAGGTGCGCGTCATCGCGGCCCTGCCCGGCATCCTCACCTCGCTGCAGATCGCGGTTCCCGCGGCGTTCCTCGGCGCCGTGCTCGGCGAGTACTTCGGCAAGATCGACGTCGGGGTCGGGCCGATCCTCGTCGGCGCGGCCGTCACGCTGAATTCGCCGCGGGTCTGGGTCATCTTCCTGCTCTGCGCCCTCGTCGCCATCATCGGCTACGCGCTGCTCGGCCTCGTCGCCCGGCTGATCGCGCCGTGGTCCACGGGAAAGGCGGCCTGAGATGACGCAGGCAAACCCGCAGACCCAGGCGATCATGGTCGCCGACCTGCGCCGGCAGCTGCGCGCCAACGCGCTCGCGTCGCTCGCGAAGGCCGTGGGCAAGAGCGTGCTCGTCGGGCTCTCGACCTTCGCGATCGTGCTGCTGCTCTGGCTCGCCGTGCTCGCCTTCTTCGGCATCTCGCCCTACATCGCGAAGGGCCCGCTCGACGTCTGGGACTTCCTCTTCGTCGACGCCGACGCCGCAGAGAACCGCGCCGTGCTCGGTGCGAACCTCGCCGTGACGCTGCGCCACTCGCTCACCGGGTTCGTCGTCGGGCTCACCGTCGCGATCCTCGGCGCCATCCTCTTCCGGGTCTCGAAGGGCGCCGAGAGCGCGCTGATGCCGGTGGCGATGCTGCTGCGTTCGGTGCCGCTCATCGCCCTCGCCCCGGTGATCATCCTGATCTTCGGAAACGGATCGGAGGCGTCCGTCGCCGTCATCGGCGGAATCGTCGTGCTCTTCCCCGCCCTCGTCACCATGGTCTTCGGGCTGAAGTCGGCATCGCCGCAGATGCTCGACGTGGTCGCGGTCTACGGCGGCAGCACCCTCACCGCCGTGCGCAAGGTCGCCCTGCCGGGAGCCCTGCCGTCGCTGTTCGCGGCGATTCGCATCTCGGTTCCCGGAGCCATCACTGGGGCTTTGCTCGTCGAGATGCTCTCCACCGGCGACGGCATCGGCTTCACCACGCTGCAATACCTGCCGCAGGCGAAGTTCGCCGACGTGTGGGCGTCGGTCGTGGTGGTCACTGCGATCTCGCTCGCGCTCTACTTCGTTGTGCAGGTGATCGAGACCGTGGTTCTCGCGCGCATGGGCATGAGCACCGACGGCAAGAACCGCGGCTAGAAGCTTCCAGAGAGCGGATGTCGCGGCGACGAGCGCGACGGACGCTTCTAGACGACCGAGATCGAACGGATGTCGCGGCCGGCGAGATTCGCGCGCCCGTCGAGCTCCTCGAGCTCGAGCACCACGCTCACCCCGGCGACCACCCAGCCCGCACGCTCCATCAGGCGCGAGCTCGCGGCGAGCGTGCCGCCCGTGGCGAGCACGTCGTCGAGCAGCAGGATGCGCGTTCCGGCCGGAAAGTCGCTCGGCTGCACCTCGAGGCTCGTCGAACCGTACTCGAGGTCGTAGCTCTCGCTGATGACGTCGCGGGGCAGCTTGCCGGGCTTGCGGATCACGAGCACGCCGAGGCCGAGCGCGTAGGCGGCAGACGCGGCGAGCAGAAACCCGCGCGCCTCCACACCCGCGACGGCGTCGATGCGGCCCGCGAAGGGTGCGACGAGGGCGTCGGTGACGGCGCGCAGCGAATCCCCGTCGGCGAAGACGGGTGTCAGGTCGCGAAACGTGATGCCGGCCTGGGGGAAGTTCTCGATGATCGCCGTGTTCTGTTCGACGAGTCGTGCTGCCGTGCCATCCGTCATGCCGCGTCCTTCGTTTTTGTGGCGCACACTCGCGCTCGACGATTCTGCCAGTTCGCGACTGGGAGGTCGGGCGCGAGACGCGCTACGGGGTGCGCCGGCGCAGGGTGACCGAGCCGAGCACGACCGCGCCGACGGCGAATGCGCCGACGATCAGCAGCTGGCCCGCGATGTAGCCGTCGTCTTCGCTGCCGGTGGCCACCGCGTTCAGGGCGTCGATCGCGTGCGAGAGCGGCAGCCAGTCGGAGATCGCTTCGAGCACGGGCGGCATCTGGTCGCGCGGGATGAAGATGCCCCCGAGCAGCACCTGCGGAAACACGATCGCCGGCATGAACTGCACCACCTGGAACTCGGTGCGGGCGAAGGCGCTCGCGAGCAGTCCGAGGGTTGTGCCGAGCACGGCGTCGGCGACGGCCACGGCGACGAGCAGCCAGAGCGATCCCTCGATCTCGAGCCCGCACACACCGACGGCGAAGGTCGCGGCGATGCCGGCCTGCAGCACCGCGAGCAGGCCGAAGGCGAGCGCGTAGCCGAGGATGAAGTCGAGCTTCGACAGCGGCAGGGTGAGCAGCCTCTCGAGGGTGCCCGAGCGTCGCTCGCGCAGCGTCGTGATGCTGGTCACCAGGAACATGATGATGAACGGGAACAGCGCCAGCATCGCCGGGCCGATCTGCTGGAAGACCGGGGTGTCGGAGAAGAGCCAGGCCACGAGGCCGATCAGCAGGCTCGGCACAACGAGCAGCAGCCCGACCGTGCGCGGGTCGTGCCGGATCTGGGTGAGCACCCGGCCCGTGGTGGCGAGAGTGCGGCGCGGGGTCACGACGGCACCCCGTGGCGGATGAGCGCGAGAAACGCCGACTCGGCGTCGGTCGTGCCGGTCGCGGCCATCAGTCCGGCGGGGGAGTCGTCGCCGAGGATGGCGCCGTCGCGCATCAGCAGCAGGCGGTCGCAGCGGGTCGCCTCGTCCATCACGTGGCTCGAGACGAGCAGGGTGACGCCCGCGTCGGAGAGCCGCCGGAAGAGCGACCAGAGCTCGACCCGCAGCACCGGGTCGAGGCCGACGGTGGGCTCGTCGAGTACGAGCAGCTCGGGGGAGCCGAGCAGGGCGGCGGCGAGCGACGCGCGACTCAGCTGCCCGCCGGAGAGCGAGCCGACGAGGTCGTGCGCCTGCGCGGCGAGGTCGGTCTCGTCGATCACCCGGTCGACGTCGCCCGCCGGCGCGCCGAGCACGCGCGCGAAGTAGACCAGGTTCTGGCGCACGGTGAGGTCGTCGTAGACGCTCGAGAGCTGCGTGACGTAGCCGACCCGGTGACGCAGTCCCGCGGATCCGGCGTCGGCGCCGAGCACCGTCACCGTGCCTGACTCGACGGTCTGCACCCCGACGATGGCGCGCATCAGCGTGGTCTTGCCCGACCCGCTCGGGCCGAGCAGCCCCGTGACCCCGCCGCGCGGCAGCTCGAGGTCGAGCCCGTCGAGAACCACATTCCGGCCACGGCGCACCCGCAGCCCCGCGATCTGCACCGCTGGCGACGAATAATTCACCATGCGCAGAATTATTCGCCCGCGGTATCACCGCTGTCAAGGGGTCCGGAGCCCGTGAGATGCCATTGGATGACCGGCCCGACGCGGCGCACGACCTCGTCGACCGACGCGCTCGCGAGTGGTTCGACCCGCACCCCGTAGCGCACCACGAGCAGGCCGACCATCTGCGAGGCGGCGAACGACGCGCGCAGCTCCGCGTGCTCGCCGCCGAGCGTGGCGGCGATGCGGCCGAACACCTCACGCGAGATGAACTGGCGCAGCAGCGCGGCGGCGAACTCCTGCCCGAGGGCGGTGCGCAAGAGGCCTACGGCCCGCTTGCTCACCTTCGGGTCGTCGACCGCCAGAACGAGCGCGCGCACGAGGTTCTCGCCGATCTTGTCGCGCGGGCCGTCGAGCACTTGCGCCACCAGCCGGTCGGGGCGCAGCGGGGCCCGGATCGTCTCGGCGAACAGGTCGGCCTTGTCTCCGAAGTAGTGGTGCACGAGGGCCGGGTCGACGCCCGCCCGACGGGCGATCGCGCGCATCGACGTGGAGTCGTACCCCTTGGCCGTGAACTCGGTCGAGGCGGCCGCGACGATGAGCGAACGGGTATCGACGCTCGACTCGGATTTGCGTGGCCGACCGCGCGGACGACGTGCGGCCGGGGCCGGTTCGTCCGTGTGCGCGATCATGGCCAGAGTGTAGCGCTCGGCCGTCTCCACGTGAACCGCGAATTCGCCTTGAGCCGCGGCCCAGGGCCTGTGAGGTGAGACTGTCTCCCCTATAGTGGCCGGTATGGAAATCCTCATCGTCATCGGTGTCATCGTGCTGCTGGCCATCATCGTTGGCATCTACCTCTGGACGACCTACAACGGCCTTGTGACCCTCAACGTGCGAGTCGACGAGGCATGGAGCGACATCACCGTGCAGCTCAAGCGCCGTGCCGACCTCCTGCCGAACCTCATCGAGACGGTCAAGGGCTACGCGGCTCATGAGAAGGGCGTCTTCGAGGCGGTCACGAAGGCCCGCGCCGAGTCGATCAACGCGTCGACCCCGGGTGAGGCATCCGTCGCCGAAGGCCACATCCAGTCGGCCCTCAAGAGCGTCTTCGCCGTCGCCGAGGCCTACCCGCAGCTTCAGGCGAGCCAGAACTACCTGCAGCTGCAGGGCGAGCTCGTCGACACCGAAGACAAGATCCAGGCCAGCCGCCGCTTCTACAACGGCGGCGTGCGCGAGCTGAACACCAAGATCAAGGTCTTCCCCAACACGCTCTTCGTGCGCGGGCTCGGCTTCCACGAGCGCGAGTTCTTCGAGGTCGCCGACGCTGCGGCGATCGCCGAGCCTCCCCGCGTGCAGTTCTAGCACCCGGGGGAGAAACCCATGTATCGCGCTATAGCCGCGAACAAGCGCAACACGGTGTTCATCATCGCGCTGTTCCTGATCATCATCGCCGTGCTCGGCTATGTCGCGACGTTCTTCGTCGGCGGCGACCCGTTCACGATCACCATCGGCACGATCATCGGCGCGGGCGTCTACACGCTCATCCAGTACTTCGCGGCCTCCCGGCAGGCCCTCGCCATCAGCGGCGCGCACGAGATCCAGAAGTCCGACGACCCGCGGCTGTACCGCATCGTCGAGAACCTCTCGATCACCAACGGCATGCCGATGCCGAAGGTGTACATCATCAACGACGACGCCCCGAACGCCTTCGCCACCGGACGCGACCCCAAGCACGCGGTCGTCGCCGCGACAACGGGCCTGCTCGCGATCATGGAAGACGACGAGCTCGAGGGCGTTATGGCGCACGAGCTCGGCCACGTGCAGAACTACGACATCCGCGTCTCGACGATCGTCTTCGGTCTCGTCGTCGCGGTCGGGTTCATCGCCGACATCCTGCTGCGCTTCAGCTTCTTCAGCGGAGGCAACCGCAACAACAACAACGGCGGCGGCAACCCCCTGCTGCTCATCCTCGGCATCGCGGCGCTCATCATCTCGCCGCTCGTCGCCGGTGTCGTGCAGGCGGCCGTGTCGCGTCAGCGCGAATACCTCGCGGATGCCACGGGGGCGATGACCACGCGTCATCCGGAGGCCCTCGCGAGCGCCCTGCAGAAGCTCGGCGCCTACGGCCGCCCCGTGAAGCGCCAGAACTCGTCGATGGCGCACATGTGGATCGCCGACCCGAACAAGCCCGGCCTCATCGACAAACTGTTCAGCACCCACCCGCCGCTCGCGGAGCGCGTCGAGCGCCTGCACAAGATCGGCGGCGGCTTCTAGCCCGACCGTCCCGGCTCGCGGGCCGGTTCTGAGCACGGATGCGCCTGCGCCTCCCCGGCGCGACCGATCCCGCGGGTATACGAGCCGCATCCGGCAGAACGATCCCGTTTCGGCGCGTCGTCGGCCTCCGCGAGCCGACCGGCCGCGGCCGACCGCCAGGCCGAGGCTCCGCTCAGCCGACGGCGCGCGTGCGCAGCGGGAGGCCGACCGTGCCGGCCAGGTCGTGGGCGAGGTTTCCGTGGTCGACGATCTCTACCGACTCCAGCTGCTGCCAGACCCGGGCGCTCTCGAGCAGCGGAGCGATGCGCTCCTCGACGCCGGCGGGGGCCGAGTCCTCACGCCACGCCGACTGCACCCGCAGCACGCGGTTCTGCCGGTCGCTCTTGAGGTCGACGCGCCCGACGATGCGGTCGTCGACGAGCACGGGCAGGCTGTAGTAGCCGAAGACCCGCTTCGGGGCGGGCGTGTAGATCTCGATGCGGTAGTGGAAGTCGAAGAGCCGCTCTGCGCGAGGCCGCGCCCAGACCACCGGGTCGAACGGGGAGAGCAACGCCCCCGCGTCGATGCGGCGGGGGACCCGGGCGTCGCGGTGCAGCCAGGCCGGCTGCGCCCAGCCCTCGACCGAGACCGGAATCAGCTCGCCGCTGTCGATGAGATCGGCGACCGCCGCCCGGGCGGGGGCCTGCTTGATGCGGTAGTAGTCGGCGATGTCGCCGAGGGTGCCGACGCCGTGCGCCCGGGCGCCGTCGGCGATGAGGGCGCGAACCGCGTCGGGCTCCGACACCGTCGTCGCGAGCACCTCGGCGGGCACCCGCTGCGACGCGAGCGCGTAGGTGCGTTCGAACCGGGTGCGCCCGTCGGAGACGACCTCGCCCCAGCCGAAGAGGTGCTCGAGCCCGTGCTTGACGTCGGACCACTCCCACCACGAGCCCCTGCGCTTGTTGGCGTCGTGTTCGATCTGGCTCGCCGGCAGCGGCCCCTTCTCTGCCAGCTCGGCGCGCAGCCAGTCGAGCATCGGGCCGTTGGCGTGCGCCCAGCCGGACGTGTCGCCCTCCTGGCGGGCCCGGCGGGCGTCCATGCGCCACTGGAACAGCGGCCGTTTCGCCATCGGGATCACCGCGGCCTCGTGCGCCCAGTATTCGGTATAGCGGCTCTTGCGCCCGAACGTGAGACGGTCGAGGTCGGCCTTGTCGTAGTGCCCGAGCCGCGCGAAGACCGGCAGGTAGTGGCTGCGCTCGAAGACGTTCACCGAGTCGAGCTGCAGCAGGCCGAGCCGGTCGATCAGAGAGCCGAGCTGACGGATGCCGGTGGCCGCGTCGGTCGGCGGCCGCCCGAATCCCTGGGCCGCGAGGGCGATGCGGCGAGCCTGGTTCGCTGAGATCTGTGTCACACCGACTGACACTACCGAGTGCCGCCGACACCGGCATCCGTCGGACAACTCGCGTTCGCCGCCCGTTCACCGGCACGTCGCCGCCCGGTACCAAACGGTACGTAGCGTTCGGAGAGGTCGACCCGGTTCCCTTCTGCCCGCTCACAGCGCGGGCGGCCGGAGCGCCCACCAGGAGGAACCCCTTGCTCAGAAAGCGCCATCTCGCCGGCATCGCGATCTTCGCCGCCGCTGCGATCACCCTCAGCGCCTGCTCCACCGCCGCAGAGACGCCGGCCGCAACCGACGTCGACGCCGCAACCGCAACGTCCGCCGAAGAGTTCGGCGGGCTCGACGCCCTCATCGAGGCCGCCAAGGCCGAGGGCCAGCTCAACGTCATCGCCCTTCCCGACGACTGGGCCAACTACGGCGAGATCAAGGCCGCGTTCGAAGAGAAGTACGGCATCACCGTCAACTCCGCCGACCCCGGCGTCTCCAGTGCCGAAGAGATCACCGCGGCCGAGAACCTCAAGGGCCAGGACACCGCCCCCGACGTCTTCGACCTCGGTTCCGCAGTCGCACTGTCGTCGACCGACGTCTTCGCGCCCTACCAGGTCGCCAACTGGGCCGAGATCCCCGACGCCAACAAGGAGTCGACCGGCCTCTGGGTCAACGACTACACGGGCAGCATGTCGATCGGCTACAACTCCAACGAGGTCCCCGAGCCGGAGTCGCTCGACGACCTCCTCGGCGCCGACTACAAGGGCGCGGTCGCCATCAACGGCGACCCGACCCAGGCCGGCGCGGCCTTCGCCGCCGTCGGGCTCGCAACCGTGCTCAATGACGGAACGCTCGACGACTTCACCCCCGGCATCGAGTACTTCGGCAAGCTGAAGGCCGCGGGCAACTTCCTGCCCGTCGACCCGACCCCCGCCACGATCGCGAGCGGCGAGACCAAGGTCGTCTTCGACTGGAGCTACAACAACCTCGCAGCGGCGGCCACGGTCGACGGCTGGAAGGTCACGACCCTCCCGGGCACCGTGTACACCAGCTTCTACAACCAGGCCATCAACGCCGACGCACCGCACCCCGCCGCAGCCCGCCTGTGGCAGGAGTTCATCTACAGCGCCGAGGCCCAGAACATGTTCATCGTCGGCGGCGCCTACCCCGTCACCCTCGAGGCCATGAACGAGGCCGGCACGACCGACGAAGACGCGATCGCGGTGATCGGCAACCTCGAGGGCGACATCGTCACCCCCACCGAGGAGCAGTCCACCGCGGCATCCGCCCTCCTCGCAGAAAAGTGGGCTGCGGCCATCGGCTAGCAGCACACCGATGACTGTCGCCAACGCGCCAGTCCTGGTCAGCGATGCCGCCGAGTCCACGACTCGGCGGCACTCGCCGTGGGGACCGGCCACGCGCCGCCCCGACCGCGGGCTGGCCAAGTATCTCGGGCTCACGCCCTTCGCCCTCTACGTGGTCGTGTTTCTCGCGATCCCCACCGTCATCGCGGTGGCCAGCGGATTCTTCACCGACGAGGGCGACCTCACCTTCGACAACGTGCTGGGCCTGTTCGCCCCCAACGTGCTCGCGACCTTCGGAAGCTCGTTCTGGATCTCCGCCGTCACGGCCGTCGTCGGCGCCGTCGTCGGCGCACTGGTCTGCTACGCCCTCCTCGGCACGCGCCCCGAGGGCCCGCTGCGGTCGTTCATCGACTCGGCGTCGAGCGTGCTCGCACAGTTCGGCGGTGTGATGCTCGCCTTCGCGTTCATCGCCGCGATCGGCAGCCAGGGTCTCATCACCGTGCTCCTCAAAGACCAGCTCGGCATCGACATCTTCGAGAACGGCGTCTGGCTCTATCAGGTGCAGGGCCTCGTCCCCGTCTACATCTACTTCCAGGTGCCGCTGATGATCATCACCTTTATGCCCGCCCTCGCCGGGCTCAAGCGGCAGTGGGCTGAGGCGAACGCCACCCTCGGCGGCACGCGCTTCACCTACTGGACGCAGATCGCCTTTCCCGTGCTCGCGCCGTCGTTCTTCGGCAGCCTGCTGCTGCTCTTCGCGAACGCCTTCTCGTCGTACGCGACCGCCGCGGCGCTGATCAGCCAGGGCGCGCAGATCGTGCCGCTGCAGATCCGCTCCGCTCTGGTCAGCGAGACCGTGCTCGGACGCGAGAACATGGCCGGCGCCCTCGCACTCGGAATGGTCGTCGTGATGGTCGTCGTGATGTGGGGCTACTCCGTTCTGCAGAACCGCACGTCGAGGTGGCAGAAGTGAGCGCCGTCGACAGGGCCACGAGGCTCGGCGCCGTGCGCCTGGGCACCGAGCCGTCGGGTATCGTGCGCTGGATCATCCTCGGCGTCGTCGGAGTGGTCTTCAGCATCCCGATCGTCGCGATGATCCTGTTCAGCCTCAAGGCCGGCCTCGCCGGCGGCTACACGCTCGACCACTGGGCCAGCCTCTTCGACGACGACGCCGCGCGCGTCTACCGCAACCTGTTCACCGGCATCGGCAACTCGCTGCTGCTCGCGGTCGTCACCGTCGGCATCGTGCTGGTCGTGCTGCTGCCCACGATGATCCTCGTGCACCTGCAGTTTCCGAGGCTCCGCCGGGTGCTCGAGTTCATCTGCATCATCCCGATCACCGTGCCCGCGATCGTGCTCGTCGTCGGGCTCGCACCCGTCTACTCGGTCGTCGTCAGGATCGCCGGCGGCTCGGTCTGGACCCTCGCCTTCGCCTACGGCATCACCGTGCTGCCCTACGCCTACCGCGCCATCCAGTCGAACCTCGACGCCGTCGACGTGGTGACCCTCAGCGAGGCCGGGCGCACGCTCAGCGCCGACTGGGGCCGCGTGCTCTTGTTCGTGCTGCTGCCCAACCTCAAGCGCGGCGTGCTCGCGGCGAGCTTCATCTCGGTCGCCGTCGTGCTGGGGGAGTTCACCATCGCCAGCCTGCTCAACCGCGTCAACCTGCAGACGGCGCTGCTGCAGGTCTCGCAATCCAACCCGTACGTCGCCGTGATCTTCGCCCTGCTCGCGCTCGCACTGGCGTTTGTGCTCCTGCTCTCCATCGGCCGACTCGGCCGCACCCGTCGCACCGGAAGTGAATCATGACCCTCACCGCACCCACCCGCACCATGACCGCCGAGCCGGGCAGCGGCGCCACCGTCGAACTGCGGGGCGTCGTCAAGAGCTACGGCAGCATGCAGGCCCTCTCCGGCATCGACCTCGTGATGGAGCCCGGCGAGTTCATCGCCCTGCTCGGCCCGTCGGGCTGCGGCAAGACCACCGCCCTCCGCGCGCTCTCCGGCCTCGAGACGATCGACTCGGGCAGCATCCTGATCGACGGCGTCGACGTGGCGTCCACCCCCACCAACAAGCGCGACATCGGCATGGTCTTCCAGTCGTACTCGCTCTTCCCGCACATGACGGTGATCGAGAACGTCGAGTTCGGGCTGCGGATGCGCAAGGTCGCCAAGGCAGACCGCGGCGCCCGAGCGGCCGAGGCCCTCGAGATGGTCGGGCTGGGTGCCCACGGGGCGCGCTTCGCGCACCAGCTCTCCGGCGGACAGCAGCAACGCGTCGCCCTCGCCCGCGCCCTCGTCACCCGCCCCCGCGTGCTGCTGCTCGACGAGCCGCTCAGCGCGCTCGACGCGAAGGTTCGTGTGCAGCTGCGCGAGGAGATCCGCCGCATCACCCGCGACCTCGGCATCACCACGGTCTTCGTCACCCACGACCAGGAGGAGGCGCTCGCCGTCGCCGACCGGGTCGCCGTGATGCGCGCCGGCCGGATCGAGCAGATCGGCACGCCGCGCGAGCTGTACGCGACCCCCGCGAACCCCTTTGTGGCCGACTTCGTCGGGCTCACGAGCCGCATCCCCGGCGAGATCGACGGCGAGGTCGTCGTCGTGCACGGCATCCGCCTGCCCCTGCTCGGCGAACCGCAGCCCGACGGCCCGGTCTTCGCCCTCATCCGCCCCGAAGACGTCGCCCTCGCCACCGCCGACGCCCCGGGCGCCATCGCTGCCTCCGTCGTGTCGTCGAGCTTCCTCGGGTCGCTGCGCCGCACCGAGTTCGCGCTGCCCGACGGCAGCCTCATCGCCGTACAGCACGACGTCAACGACCAGCCCGAGGTCGGCGACACCGCGTTCTTGCGCTTGCGGATGGCGCCGGTCGCCGCAAGTGCTCGACAGCAATAGATCAATTCGAGTTCTGAAACATAGACTCGGGAAATGCTCTTTCGATCGCGTCGCCCCTCCGAGCCGTATGCACCCATAACACCGAGGCCGAGCGGTGACGTAGTCGCCGATTCGCTGCCCGACGGCGTGAAGATCGCCGGGGCGTGGTCGTGGCGGATTCTCGCCGTCGTCGGCGTGCTCGTGGTGTTCGGGCTGCTCATCATCCAGCTGCGCGACATCGTGATCCCGCTGATGATCGCCGTGCTGGTCGCGGCCCTCCTCGTGCCGCTCGTGCAGTTTCTCGTGCGACACCGCTGGCCGAAGGCGCTCGCGGTCGCGGTGGCGCTGCTCGGCGCGATCGTGGTGATCGCCGGCCTCATCTACCTCATCGTCTGGCAGATCCGGCAGGGCTACGACGACATCCAGAATCGCTCCATCGTCGCGTACGAGGAGTTCCAGGACTGGCTCGACGTGACCTTCGGCATCAACTCCGACGAGTTCAACGGCTACCTCGCCGACGCCTGGGCGGCCATCCAGAACGACAGCGCATCGCTGTGGTCGGGCGCGCTCACCGTGGGAACCACCGCCGGGCACTTCCTGGTCGGCGTGCTGCTCGTGCTCTTCGCGACGCTGTTCATCCTCATCGACGGCAAGGGCATCTGGAACTGGGTCGTCCGCCTCTTTCCGCGCAAGGCCCGCCGCGCCGTCGACGGCTCCGGCCACGCCGGCTGGATCACGCTGACCACCTTCGTGAAGGTGCAGATCTTCGTCGCGTTCGTCGACGCCGTCGGAATCGGCCTCGGCGCGTTCATCCTGGGCCTGCCGTTCGGCGGATTCCCGCTCGTCATCCCGATCACCATCGCCGTCTTCCTCGGGTCGTTCATCCCCGTCGTCGGCGCCGTGGTCACCGGCACGATCGCGATCTTCGTCGCCCTCGTCTACCTGGGCTGGGTGCCCGCGCTCATCATGCTCGGCATCGTTCTCCTCGTGCAGCAGGTCGAGGGCCACGTGCTGCAGCCCCTGGTGATGGGCGCGGCCGTCAAGGTGCACCCGCTCGCCGTGGTCTTCGCCGTCGCCGCCGGTTCGGGCATAGCGGGCATTATCGGCGCCCTGTTCGCTGTACCGTTAGTGGCAACGCTCAACGTCATGGTGACCTATATCGCGAGCGGAAAATGGCGCGCCACCGCGCGTCCCGGGGTGAAAGAAGCTATCAAGCAATGACCGAGACCTCCCTCGTCGGACCCTCGCTGGCCGATTTTGAGGGAGCGCGCAGCATCGTCTCCCGTGTGGCCGACGTCACACCCATGGAGACCGCGCGCTTCTTGTCGGAGATCCTCGGATCCCCGGTTCTCCTCAAGTGTGAAAACCTGCAGCGCACCGGCTCGTACAAGATCCGCGGCGCCTACAACCGGCTCGCCCGGCTGAGCGACGAGGAGAAGGCCCGCGGCGTCGTCGCCGCCTCGGCCGGAAACCACGCCCAGGGTGTGGCCTTCGCCGCGCGCGAGCTCGGCATCAAGGCTACGATCTTTATGCCCGTGGGCGTTCCCCAGCCGAAGCTCGCGGCGACCCGGGGCTACGGGGCCGACATCGTGCTGCGCGGCACCACCGTCGAGGAGCCGCTCCGCGCCGCCGCAGAGTTCGCGGAGAAGACCGGCGCGGTGCTCATCCCGCCGTTCGACCACATCGACGTCGTCACCGGCCAGGGCACGCTCGGGCTCGAGATGCTCGACCAGGCCGCCGACGTCGACACGTTCATCGTGCCGATCGGCGGCGGGGGGCTCATCTCCGGCGTCGCGAGCGTCGTCAAGCAGCGTGCGGCCCTCGAGGGACGCACCGTCCGGGTCATCGGCGTGCAGGCGTCGAACGCCGCCCCCTACCCGATCTCGCTGCAGAACGGCTACATCACCGAGGTCAAGACCCTCCCGACGATCGCCGACGGCATAAACGTCGCGAAGCCCGGGGTGCTGAACTTCGCGATGATCAGCGAGCTCGTCGACGAGGTCATCACCGTCGACGACGACCTCATCGCGCGGGCCCTGCTGCTGCTGCTCGAACGCGCGAAGCTCGTGGTCGAGCCGGCCGGCGCGGTCGGTGTGGCCGCGATCCTCGCGGGGCTCGTGACGGATGCCGGCAAGACCGTCGTTGTGCTCAGCGGCGGCAACATCGATCCGATGATGATGGAACGCGTGATCAGCCACGGTCTCGCCGCGTCGGAACGCTATCTCAAGCTGCGGATCCCGCTTCCCGACCGCCCGGGGCAGCTGGCACGCACCGCGGCGCTCGTCGCCGAGGCGAACGCGAACGTCGTCGAGGTGCTGCACACCCGGCATAGCGACGGCATGCAGATCAGCCAGGTCGAACTCGAACTGCACATCGAGACCCGCGGGCCCGAGCACGCGCAAGAGGTGCTCACGCGGCTGCGCGACGAGGGCTACGAGCCGCGCGTCGACTTCTAGCCGCGGTCGCATCCTGAGCCTGTCGAAGGGCGCTTCGACACGCTCAGCGACCGCGCGCCTCGGCGACCGGGGCTACGGGATGTAGGTCTCGACCGCGACGATCTCGACCGAGATCGACTTGCCGTTCGGGGCCGTGTAGCTCGTGGACTCGCCGACCTTCATACCCATGATCGCGGTGCCCAGCGGGCTGCCCTCGCTGTAGACGTCGAGTTCTGCGTCGCCGACGATCTCACGGCTGCCGAGCAGGAAGACGCTCTTGTCGCCGAGGATGTTGGCGGTGATGACCGTTCCCGGTTCGACGACGCCACTCGACTTCGGGGCCTCGCCGACGGTCGCGTGGCGCAGCAGCTCGGTGAGCACGCGGATGCGCGCCTCGATCTTGCCCTGCTCCTCTTTCGCGGCGTGGTAGCCGCCGTTCTCCTTGAGGTCACCCTCTTCGCGCGCGATCTCGATCTTCTTCGCGATCTCTATGCGGCCCTCCCCCGAGAGCTGCTCGAGTTCTGCACTGCGGCGATCGAACGCCTCCTGGGTCAACCAGGTGACTGAACCGTCGTTAGTCACAATGCTCTCCTATACAGATGAAGACCGGTCTCACTGACCGGTCTTGTGGGCGAATCGGTCAAGACTATGTGAGCCAGCAGCGGTATATCAACCCGGTGACAGACAACTCCGTCGTGCGCACGTCGGCGACGAGCGACCGGGTGCGTGTCTCCGACGGGGGCACGGAGAAGACTCTCCAGCCCACGATGCCGAACGTGGAGTTGAGGGCCTGCGCCGCGCAGTCCACCGGCTGGCCGGGTTCGGCGGTGAGCTGGTAGCGCACCTGCACGAGAGAATCGCTCACGACGGAGTGGCCGGTGTCTTCGACGGCGATCTCGGTGGGAGCACCGAGGAGTCCGCCCCAGACCAGCCACGCAGCGAAGACCACGACGAAGGCCGCGGCGGCGGATCCGACGATCCACTTCGTGCGTCGGCCGCTGGAGGGCGTGCGACCGTAGCGGGCGTCGAGGTTCTGCGCCGTGTCCTGCTGGGTCGATGACAAGAATGCTCCAGGTGCTGCGGTTACTCTTGGGTGAAGGCTATGTGCCTCAAGGGTATTCGATCAGGGCTAGGAGTTCGGTGACACTGCGGCTGCTTGCGGTACACGCCCACCCCGACGACGAGTCGAGCAAGGGCGCCGCCACCTACGCCTACTACCGCAGCCTCGGCGCGCGGGTCATGGTCGTGAGCTGCACCGGCGGCGAAGCCGGCGACATCCAGAATCCCGCCCTCGAGGCGACGGCGATGGCCGACCGCGACATGGCGGGACTGCGACGGATCGAGATGGACCGCGCACGCGAGATCATGGACATCGAGCACCGCTGGCTCGGCTACCTCGACTCCGGTCTGCCCGAAAACGGGGAGGCGCTGCAGCCGCAGAGCTTCGCGATGACGCCGCTCGAGATCTCGGGCGTGCCGCTCGTCAAGGTGATCCGCGAGTTCCGGCCGCACGTCGTCGTGACCTACGACGAGAACGGGGGCTACCCGCACCCCGACCACATCCGCTCGCACGAGGTCGCCCGGTGGGCGCTCGCGGCCGCCGCCGACCCCGCGCAGCTGCCCGAGTGGGGCGCCGCCTGGACGGCGAGCAAGCTCTACTACGACCGCATCATCAGCCCGCAGCGGTTTCGCGCCGTCTACGCGGCACTGCGCGAGAGCCACCCCGACCACCCGCTGCTTGAACAGCTCGAGCAGATGCAGGGCTGGATGAGCGAGCGCGACGACGCCCGGTTCACCACCCAGGTTCCGGCCGGCGAGTTCTTCGCCGTGCGCGACGCCGCACTGCGCGCCCACGCGAGCCAGGTGCCGCCCGACAGCCCCTTCTTCTTCTGGCCCAACGAGGTGCAGCAGTCTGTGTGGCCGTGGGAGGACTTCGAACTCGTCGACTCCCGGGTCGAGACGACGCTTCCCGAGACCGACCTGTTCGCCGGCATAACCGATGAGGACTCCCCATGATCCACCTGACCGATGCCTACCTGCGCGCGGGAGTGTGGCTCACGGGCACCACCCCCTCGCCGTCGCCGACCTTCGGCTCGTACAACGGCGACGAAGACCTCGTCACGCCCACCTGGGTCGGGTTCGCCGTGACCTTCGCGATCGCCCTCGCGACCGTGCTGCTGGTTCTCGACATGACCCGTCGGGTTCGCCGCACCCGCTACCGCGCCGAGATCCGCGAGAAGCTCGAGGCCGAGGCGGCCGCAGAGAACGGCGGAGCGAACGGCGGTGCGAACCCTGGTGCGAACGCCGGCAAGACCGCGGGCGATTCCGCCGCTTCGAGCGGGGACGACACGGCCGCCGGCAGGCCCGCCGAGACGCCCAAGGAATAAACCGGTCCACCTGTCGGCTTGACACAGGGGGTCACATTATTGTGGCCCGCCCCCGTGCCGCCCGAAAATGAGTTGATCATGACCTTCACCCCCACTGCCTCGCCGAGTGAGCCCGCCGTTTCGACGATCGCGGATGCGCCCGCGGCACACGCCGCCTGGCGCTCCTCGCGGCTGAACGCCGTGACCTCCGCCACGGGCAATCTGGCTCTCATCGAGACCCGCTGGCTCGCGTCCGGCACGGCTCCCGCCGAGGAGTTCGCGCGCGCCGTCGCCGCGGCGCCCTCCACCGTCACGGTGACGACGCTCTCACGCACAAACCTCGACACGGGCGAGCCCGAACACGGGCTGCGGTTCTGGGATTCCGAATCGGCGGCCATCCGCGCCTTCGACACGGTGTCGGCATTCGACCACGACCCCGACTGGGTGATCGAGGCCACGTTCACGCCCGTCGCCGGCGACCGCACCATCCCGTTCGAGCACATCCGCGACAACGGCGGAAGCCGCGACCTCGTTGTGCCCGGCGACATCAGCTTCACGCGCGACGGCGTCGACTACACGCTCAGCGCCTTCGACGACGACGGCACCCTGCTGCTCGTCTTCGGCGACGCCACGAACCGGCTCACGGGCGAGACCGCGACCTACTCATCGGGCCGCTTCCTCTTCGTGCACCGCGCCGACGGCGCCGGGTTCGGCGACGCCGGCCCCGTCACCCTCGACTTCAACCGCGCCTTCGTTCCGCCGTGCGGCTTCTCGGTGCAGTACAACTGCCCGATGCCCCCGGCCCAGAACCGGTTCGCCGGGTCGGTCGAGGCGGGGGAGCGCGAGGTCGTCTTCAGCGACGGCTTCGACATCTACCAGCTCTAGATCCACGGGCTCGAGAGACCCGCCCCGCGGCATCCGCGACCCTTCACAACAGCACAGCACCACCACAGCACTGGAGAATCATGAACAAGCCCCTCGCGTTCGTCGCGCTCAGCCTCGCAGCGACACTCTCGCTCGCCGGCTGCGCGAGCGCCTCAGACTCCTCGTCGTCGGCAGAGTCGGCCATCGAGATCGGTTCGCTCTACGAGCCGCAGAACCTCAGCAACGTCGCGGGCGGTGGACAGGGAGTCACCGAGGCCTTCACCGGCAACGTCTACGAGGGTCTCTTCCGCCTCGCCGACGACGGCAGCGTCGAACCGCTGCTCGCCGAGAGCAACACCGTGAGCGACGACGGCCTCACCTACACCTTCACCCTGCAGGAGGGCGTGACCTTCCACTCCGGCAAGGCGCTCACCTCGACCGACGTGAAGGCGAGCATCGAGGCCGTGCTGGCCGACGACTCGCAGTCGGCGCGCAAGAGCAGCTTCGGCGCCATCGCGGGCATCGAGACGCCGGATGACACGACCGTGGTCGTCACCCTGGAGCAGCGCTCGATCTCGTTCGTCTACAACCTCTCCTACGTGTGGATCATCAACGCCGACGCGACCGACGGCGAGACCACCGAAGACGGCACCGGCCCCTACACGCTCGGCGAGTGGAAGCGCGGCAGCTCGCTCAGCCTCGAACGCTTCGACGACTACTGGGGCGAGGCGGCCGAGAGCGCCGAGGTCGTCTTCACCTACTTCACCGACGCCACGGCGCTGAGCAACGCGCTGCTCACCGACGAGGTCGACATCGTCACGAGCGTGCAGAGCCCCGACGCCCTCACCCAGTTCACCGACAACGCCGACTTCGTCGTCAGCGACGGCGACTCGACCACAAAGGAGGTGCTCGCGTTCAACGACCGCGTCGCCCCCTTCGACAACGTCGACGTGCGCAAGGCCGTCTACTCGGCGATCGACACCGAGAAGCTGCTGAACTCGATCTGGGGCGACTACGGCACCCTGATCGGCTCGATGGTTCCGCCGACCGACCCCTGGTACGAAGACCTCACCCAGGTGAACCCCTACGACCCCGCCCTGTCGGAGCAGCTGCTCGCATCGGCCGGGCTCGCCGACGGTTTCGAGTTCACCCTCGACACCCCCACCTACGACCCGCACCCCGCGGTCGCCGAGTTCGTCAAGAGCGAGCTCGCCAAGGTCGGCATCACCGTGAACATCAACTCGATCAGCTCCGACGAGTGGTACTCGAAGGTCTACAAGGCGCAGGACTTCACCGCGACGCTGCAGGAGCACGTCAACGACCGCGACGTGGTCTGGTACGGCAACCCCGACTTCTACTGGGGATACGACAACCCGCAGGTGACCACGTGGGTGGCCGAGGCCGAAGCCGCCACAACGACCGACGAGCAGACCGAGAAGCTGAAACTCGTGAACGAGCAGATCGCCGCCGACGCCGCCAGCGTGTGGCTCTACCTCTACCCGCAGATCGTCGTCGCCTCCAGCGCGGTCAGCGGCTACCCGGTGAACGGGCTCAACTCGCAGTTCTTCGTCTACGACATCGTCGCGAAGTAGCCGCCGGCCGGCCCTCCTCGCGGAGGGCTAGCCTTGAGTTCGCATGACTGTCTACCTGCTGCGCCGGAGCGCGTTCCTCCTGGTGTCCTTCCTTCTCGCCATGGTGGCGATCTTCGTGCTGCTCCGGCTGCTGCCGGGCGATCCGTCGAACGCGCTGCTCTCGGTCACCGCGACCCCCGAGCAGATCGCCGCAGCGCAGGCCCAGGTGGGCGCCGACCGGCCCGTGCTCGAACAGTTCGCCACCTGGTTCGCGCAGCTCGTGCAGCTCGACCTCGGCGAATCGTTCATCAGCTCGCTGCCGGTGTGGCCGGAGATCGTCGCCCGGCTCGCCGTCACCATCCCGCTCACCCTCATCTCGTTCGCTCTCGCCCTCGCCATCTCGCTCGTGGCGGGGTTCGTCGCCGCCAGCAAGAGCGACCGCTGGTACGGCATCCTGATCTCCGGCATCTCGCAGCTCGGGGTCGCCGTCCCCGTCTTCTGGGTGGGCATCCTCCTGGTCAACACCTTCGCCGTCTCGCTGCGGTGGCTGCCGTCGAGCGGCTTCCCCCGCGACGACTGGGCCGACCCCGCGGCGGCGCTGCGCTCGCTGACGCTGCCGGTGATCACCGTCGCGCTGGTGATGAGCGCCTCCCTCACCCGCTACGTGCGCTCGGCCACGCTCGACGTGCTCGGCAGCGACTACCTGCGGTCGGCACGCGCCCAGGGCTCCCGTCACGTCGAGGCGCTGTGGCGGCACGGACTGCGCAACGGCGCCGTGCCGATCATCTCGATCCTCGGCATCGAGCTGGCCACGACCTTCCTCGGGGCGGTCGTGGTCGAGAGCGTCTTCGGGCTGCCCGGCCTCGGCAGCATGCTGCTGCGGGCGATCGAACAGCACGACTACCCGAATATCCAGGGAGTGCTGTTCGTCAGCACCCTCTTCGTGCTCGTGGTCGGTTTTCTCGCCGACATCGCGCAGCGCCTCGTCGACCCGCGCCTGCGGCTGAGCATCTCGGGCAACCGATGACCGCGGCGATCGTGCTCGAACCGGAGGCCCCGGCACGCAGCCGGCCGCACTCGTGGACTCTCGTCGTGGGGCTCGTGCTCGTCGGCGCCGTCGCCGCGGTCGCCCTGCTCTCGCTCGTCTGGCTTCCCTACCCGCCCGACGACACCACCGGCTCGCGGCTCGAGCCGCCCGGCGGGGAGCACCTGCTCGGCACCGACAGGCTCGGCCGCGACCTCGCCACCCAGGTCATGATCGGCGCACGCATCGCGCTCACCGTCGGGCTCGGATCCGTGGTCGTCGGAGCGCTCATCGGCATCACGCTCGGGCTGCTGGCCGCGTTCGCCACCCCGTGGCTCGACGACACGATCTCGGCCGGACTCGACGTGCTCATCGCGTTCCCCGTGCTGCTGCTCGCCATGCTCATCGTCGCCGCGCAGGGCGCATCGCTGGTGTCGGTGATCGTCGCCATCGGGCTCGCCATGTCGGCCGTCGTCGCCCGGCTCACCCGCGTGCTCACCAAACGCGTGCTCGGCGAGCAGTTCGTCACCGCCGCGCGCACCTCGGGCACCCGCTGGCCCGGCATCGTCGCGCGGCACATCATGCCGAACATCTGGCCCACACTGAGCGTCAACCTCGCCCTGCAGTTCGGCGTCGCCGTTCTCGCCGAGGCGAGCCTGTCGTACCTCGGGCTCGGCGCCCCGCCGCCCAACGCGTCGTGGGGACGGCTGCTGCAGGAGGCCCAGGGCACGTTCATCACGTCGCCGGTGGGCGCCATCGCGCCCGGGATCGCGCTCATCGCCCTCGTTCTCGGCGTCAACTTCGTCGCCGACGGGCTGCGCGACATCGCCGACCCCGCCAGAAGGAGAAGCCGATGACCCTGCTCAGCGTCGCCAATCTCTCCGTGCGAACCGCCGAGGGCCGCGCCCTCGTCGACGACCTCACCTTCGACCTCGCCGCCGGGGCACGCCTCGGCATCATCGGCGAGTCGGGTTCGGGCAAGTCGGTCACCTCGCTCGCCATCACCGGGCTGCTGCAGCCGGCGCTCCGCGTCGACGGCAGCGTGCTGCTCGACGGCGTGCAGGTCGTGGGCGCGCCGGAACGGCGGCTCGACGGGGTGCGCGGGCGTGTGGCATCCGTGGTCTTCCAGGAGCCGCTCACCGCACTCGACCCGCTCATGCGCATCGGGCGGCAGGTTGCAGAACCCATCACCCGCCACCGTGGCCTGAGCGGCACGGCCCTGCGCGCCGCCGTCGCGGAGGCCCTGGCCGAGGTCGCGCTCGACGACGCACGCATCGTTCGCGCCTACCCGCACGAGATCTCCGGCGGTCAGCGGCAGCGCGCCGCGATCGCGATCGCCCTCGCGAGCCGGCCCCGGCTGCTCATCGCCGACGAGCCGACCACGGCCCTCGACGTCACCGTCCAGGCGCAGATCCTGCGGCTGCTCGACGACCTGGTCGAGGCGCGCGGCATGGCCCTGCTGTTCATCAGCCACGACCTCGCCGTCGTCTCGGCCATGACGAGCGACGTGATCGTGATGCGCTCGGGCGTCGCCGTCGAGCGCGGCACCGTGGCCGACGTGCTCTCGGCCCCCGAGCACGCCTACACTGCCGAGCTCGTGCGCAGCGCCCGCGCCCTCGACGACCGGCTGGGAGCGCGATGATCCTCGAACTGCGCGACGTGAGCTACCGCTACCGCAAGGGAGAGCTCGCCCTCGACGGCGTCTCGCTCGCGGTCGGCGCCGGCCAGAGCGTCGGACTCGTGGGGGAGTCGGGCAGCGGCAAGTCGACGATTCTCAGGATCATGCTCGGCCTCGCCCGTCCGGCTACGGGCACGGTGCTGTTCGACGGCGCCGAGCTGACGCCGAAGTCGATGCGCGGCTTCCGCGCCGCGGTGCAGACGGTGTTCCAAGACCCGTACTCGTCGCTCGACCCGCGCCAGCGCATCGCCAGCATCGTCGCCGAGCCGCTGCGCTCGCTCGGCATAGCCCGCGGAGCGGAGGCACGTGCGCTCGTCGCCGCGTCGCTCGCATCCGTCGGTCTCGATGCCGGCACGCTCGATCGCTACCCGCACGAGTTCTCCGGCGGCCAGCGGCAGCGCATCGCGATCGCCCGGGCCACCGTCTGCCATCCGCGACTGCTGCTCGCCGACGAGCCGGTGAGCGCGCTCGACGTGACGACGAGAATCCAGGTGATCGACCTGCTCGCCGAACTGCGCGAATCGCAGGGGCTCTCGATCCTCATGGTCTCGCACGACCTGAGCGCCGTCGCGGCGCTCTGCGAGCACACGGTCGTGCTCAACCGGGGCCGCGTCGTCGAGTCGGGCGCGACCGCGGCGATCCTGGCCGCGCCGAACGAGGAATACACCCGCCGCCTAGTCGAGGCCGTGCCGCGGCTGCCCGCCGTCTGAGCGGCAGCACGGCAGCGCTTTCCGGCCGCTAGAGTCAAGGTGAGGGGAAATCCACCATGACTGAAGACAGCGCCGCACAGACCCTCGACCGCGCCGTCGCCGCGGGTTCGTGGGACGCCGTGATGCACTCGATGAACCGGGACTGGGCCGAGCTGCTCGCCGGCCATCCCGACGCACTGCTGACGGCGCTCGAGGCCCTGCCCGACACCGTCCTCCGCGAGAATCCCCGGTGGTCGATGGCGCGCACCTACGTGAGCCGCATCACGCGCGGCGACGCGGCCGAGGCGACCCGGTACCGCCACGCCGCCCTCCCCGACCGCCCCGTCGCCCTGATGGACTCGCTCGCCGAGCTCACCAGCCGTGCGGCGGCGCACCGTGCGGCCGGAAGGTTCGCCGACGCCCGCGACCTCGCCATCCAGGCGCGCGCCATCCTCGACGACGTCGTCGACGAGGCGCTCGGCTCGGTACAGCCCGCCCTGCCCGAATTCCACTACCAGTGGGGCATGGCGCTCGACTTCGCCGGCGACTTCGGCGGCGCCATCCGCGAGTACACCGACTCCTACGACCACGCCGTCGTCGGGCGCCACCCCATCCTGCAGCTCAACGCGGCGGGCAGCCTCGCCTGGATCCACACCCTCGCCGGGCGCAACGCATCGGCCGGCGAGTGGCTCGGGCGGCTCCCGCGGGAGCACGACGACGCGTGGTGGGAATCCCGGCACTCCGTGCCCGCGCGCCTCGCCGAGGCATACCTGCTCATCGACGAGCTCCGGCTCGACGACGCCCGCGAACTCCTCGCCCGCACCGTGGAGGTGCGACAGCATCCCGAATACTGGGCGGCGAAGGCGCTCCTCCAGTCGATGGTCGTGCACGACGAGCGCGACGCGGCCGCCCTGCTCGTCGCGCTCGACGCCCAGACCGCCGGGTCGCCGGCCGAGCTCACCTCGCACGGGATGAGCGGTGCGATGCTGGCCCTCGCCCGGTCCGCGCTGCTCGCCCGGTCCGGCTACCTCCCCGAGGCGCTCCGCCTGCTGGGGGAGTCGCGCGTCGACCCCCAGACGGTGGCCGGCCAGCTGCTGTTCTCCGCCCAGGCCTGCCTCGAACTACTCGCCGGCCGGTACACGCCCGCCGCCCGCATCGCAGGCCAGCTGCGCACGACCGCCACCGACAGCCCGCGCATCGTGACTACCGCGCTCGTAGTGTCGGCGATCGCCGAGATGCGTCTGGACGACCTGACGCACGCGCTCGACGACTTCGCCTCCGCGGCATCCATCGCCACCACGCACCGGGTGCACTCGGCGTTCGTGATGATCAGCCGCGCCGACCTGCGCGACCTCTTCGACGCCGACGCGAGCGTGCTCCCGACCGAGATCAGGGAACGCATCCTGTCCAACGGCCGGTCCTCGGTCGCGGGAGACGCGTTCGCGCGGCTCACCCCGCGCGAGGTCGCGGTCGTCGCGGCCGTGCTCGCGACCGACACGGTCGCCGACGCCGCAGCGAAGCTGTTCGTCAGCCACAACACGGTCAAGTCGCAGCTGCGCAGCATCTACGCGAAGCTCGAGATCAACAACCGGCAGCAGCTGAAGGCCATCGCCGGAAGGCCCGGCCGCCGCCGCTAGAAGACCGGCGGGTTCGTCGCGACGATGAAGATGCCCGTCCAGTGGCAGAGGAACGCCACCAGGGTCAGGGTGTGGAAGATCTCGTGAAACCCGAAACGGCCGGGGAACGGGTTCGGCCTCTTCAGGCCGTAGACGATCGCGCCCACCGTGTAGCAGAGGCCGCCCACGAGGATCAGCGTCATCATGACCGCGTTGGCCTGGAAGAAGTCGACGATGAAGATGAGCGACGCGTAGCCGAGCAGCAGGTACAGCGGCACGTACAGCCAGCGGGGTGCGCCGATCCAGAACACCCGGAACAGGATGCCGAGCCCCGCACCCGCCCAGACCAGCCAGAGCAGCAGCACCGACTTGTCGTGCGGCAGCGCCAGCACGGTGATCGGCGTGTAAGAGCCGGCGATCAGCAGAAAGATGTTGGCGTGGTCGAGACGCTTGAAGACCGCCTTGGTAGTGGGGCTCCAGTCGATGCGGTGGTACAGCGCCGAGATGCCGAAGAGCAGCAGAGAGGATGCCACGAAGACGCTCGAGCTGATCTTCGCCGCCGCGCCGTCCGCGGCCACGATGAGGATGACACCGAGCACGATCGCCAGCGGGAAGGTGCCCGCGTGAATCCATCCGCGCCAGGTGGGCTTGACGTCGGCGGTGTCGTACTCGATCGCGTCTTCGAGCAGCGGGACGTTGGGCAGATCCGCCGCCGGCTCGCCGTCTGCCGGGGTGGTCGGGGTCTCTGCGCTCATCCCAGAAGCCTACTTGAGGGGTTTCTCCCCGAGACGCGCCCCGGATTGGGCTAGCGTAGGCGAAGTGAAAGACAGGCAAGTTCCCCTGGGCCGTGGCTTTCTCTACGGCCTCTACCAGACCAAGCTGCGTCGGCGGCTGGCCATCAGCGCCATCCCCAAGCACGTCGCGATGATCTTCGACGGCAATCGCCGCTGGGCGAGACAGCGCGGGCTCGAGACCGCCGCGCACGGCCACAGCGCCGGCGCCCTCAAGATCCACGAGTTCCTCTCCTGGTGCGACGAGCTCGGCATCTCGGTCGTCACCCTCTACCTGCTCTCCAACGACAACCTCGTCAACCGCGACAACGACGAGCTCGACCAGCTGTTCGAGATCATCGCCGAACTCAGCGAAGACCTCGCCGCCACGGGCGACTGGCGCGTGCAGCAGGTGGGCACCAAAGACGGGCTGCCGAAGGCTCTCATCGACGCGATGCACGCCGCGGAGGTGAAGACGGCCGACCACACCGGCCTGCACATCAACCTGGCCGTCGGCTACGGCGGACGCCGCGAGATCGCCGACGCCGTGCGCAGCATCGTGCACCAGCACAACTCCGACGGCGGCAAGCTCGACGACCTCGCCGAACTCCTCACCCCCGAGCTCATCGCCGAGCACCTCTACACGCAGGGCCAGCCCGACCCCGACCTCGTCATCCGCACGTCGGGGGAGCAGCGGTTGAGCGACTTCATGCTGTGGCAGAGCGCCCACAGCGAGTTCTACTTCGTCGAGGCCCTCGGCCCCGACCTGCGAGAGGTCGACTTCCTGCGCGCCCTCCGCGACTACGCCAAGAGACAGCGACGGTTTGGATCCTGATGAACATCGACGAATTCGCCGCACGCTTCTCAGAAGAACCCGGCTACCTCGACTTCGCCCGAGTGGGACCGGTGGGCCAGACGGTGGTCGAGGAGCAGTTCGCGCAGACCGACCTGCTGAGCCACGCCCGCTTCGGCGCGCTCGGCAGCCTGCTCGAGGCCCAGGACGGCCGTGTCCGCGAGGCCGTGGCAGGCGTCACGGGATTCCGCGCCGACCAGATCGCGTTCCAGCCGAACACGAGCCAGGGGCTCATGCACGCCATGTTCGGCATCACGGGCGGTCTCGCCCTGTCGGCCGGCGAGTTTCCCAGCGTCACCTTCGCCGCCGCCCGCGCCGCCGAGTCGCTCGGGGTGCTCGCCCCGCTCTGGCTCGAGACCGACCACGGACGCATCACCCCCGGCAACCTGCGCGACCAGCTGACGCCCGCCATCACCGCGGTGGCCGTGAGCCTCGTCGACTTCCGCACCGGCTACCTCGCCGACATCGAGGGCATCCGCCAGGTCATCGGCGACCGGCTGCTCATCGTCGACGCGATCCAGGGCTTCGGCGTGACGGATGCGCCCTATCAGGTCGCCGACGTCGTCGTCGCCGGCGGGCAGAAGTGGGTGCGTTCCGGCTGGGGCACCGGATTCCTGGCGTTGAGCGACCGGGCGGTCGAGCAGCTCACCCCCGTCTTCTCCGGTTTCACCGGCATCGACTCCGACGAGCTGCCCCTCGACGAGGTCGTCCCGCCGAGCCACAGCGCCCGCGCGTTCAGCATCAGCAACCCCGACCCGATCGCCCAGGCGCGGTTCGCGGCGGCCCTCGAAGAGATCAGCTCTGTGGGAGTCCCGGCCATCCGCGCGGCGCTCATCGAGAAGACGACCCGCATCATCGACCTCGCCGACGAGTTCGGCATCCCGGTCACGTCGTCGCGCGCCGAGAACGAGCGGGCGGGCATCGTGGTGATCACGCCCGCACCCGACCAGCAGACGATCCTCGAGGCGTCGCTGTTCAACCACGGCGTCACGGCGACCCGGCGTGCCGGATCGATCCGCCTGAGCGCCCACGTGAGCACCGGCGAGGACACCTTCGACATGCTGCGGGCGAGCTTCACGAGCTTCGGGTCGGCCATCAACGTCTGAGGTCTCAGTTTTTACCTGTTGGACACATTCGGCTGGGCGTGTCGATTATCCCAGCCGGGCCCGTGAGGCTTAGCGTCGTTCCCATCAGGTATGGCGCCTGATCGAGACGGCCACGTAAGTTCGTTTCGCAACGTAAGCGGCCGTCTTCGCAGACTGGATCCGGGTGCGCGTCACTCGGGGATGGAGTGCACGTGCCCGACAACGTCAGCCCCCTGCAGAACACCGCCAGCGCGACAGATCCGAAAGCCGCCACGGCGGAGCGCACCTATGTGCTCGACACCTCGGTTCTGCTGTCCGATCCGAAGGCCGTCTTCCGTTTCGCGGAGCACGCGGTGGTTCTACCGGTCATCGTCATCAGCGAACTCGAGAGCAAGCGCAACGACCCGGAGATCGGATACTTCGCCCGCCAGGCCCTGCGCAACCTCGACGAGCTGCGCGTTCAGCACGAACGTCTCGACTTCCCGATCGCCGTCGGCGACGGGGGATCGCTGCGGGTCGAGCTCAACCACTCCAACATGTCGGTGCTGCCCTCGGGCCTCCAGCTCGGCGACAACGACTCCCGCATCCTCGCCGTCGCGCTCAACCTCGCCAACGACGGACTCGCGGTCACCGTGGTCTCGAAAGACCTGCCGCTGCGAGTGAAGGCCGCCTCGATCGGACTCGCGGCCGAGGAGTACCGGGCCGAGCTCGCCGTCGACTCCGGGTTCACCGGGCAGGCCGAGATCACGCTGAGCGGAGAGCAGATGAACCAGCTCTACGACAACGAGCAGCTCGACTCCCGTGCTGTGCAGGACATGCCGGTCAACACCGGCCTGGTCATCCACTCGGAGCGCGGCTCCGCGCTCGGACGGGTCACCGCACGCGGCAAGATGCGCCTCGTGCGCGGCGACCGCGACATCTTCGGGCTGCACGGCCGCAGCGCCGAGCAGCGGCTCGCGATCGACATGCTGCTCGACCAGGAGATCGGGATCGTCTCCCTCGGCGGTCGCGCCGGAACCGGAAAGTCGGCCCTCGCCCTGTGCGCCGGGCTCGAGGCGGTGCTCGAGAAGCAGCAGTACCGCAAGATCATGGTGTTCCGCCCGCTCTACGCGGTCGGCGGCCAGGAGCTCGGCTTCCTGCCCGGCGACGCCGCAGAGAAGATGAACCCGTGGGCGCAGGCCGTGTTCGACACGCTCGGCTCGGTGGTGTCGCAGAACGTGCTCGACGAGGTGCTCGAGCGCGGCATCCTCGAGGTGCTGCCGCTCACCCACATCCGCGGACGCTCGCTGCACGACGCCTTCGTGATCGTCGACGAGGCGCAGTCGCTCGAACGCAACGTGCTGCTCACGGTGCTCAGCCGCATCGGCCAGAACTCGCGCGTGGTGCTCACCCACGATGTCGCGCAGCGCGACAACCTGCGCGTCGGACGTCACGACGGCGTGGCATCCGTCATCGAGTCGCTCAAGGGCCACCCGCTGTTCGGGCACATCACCCTCATGCGCTCGGAGCGCAGCGCGATCGCCGCGCTCGTCACCGAGATGCTCGAGTCCAACGAACTGGCCTAGCCCCCGGGGTTACTCAAACCGCCCCCGGGGTTACTCAAAACGAAGGAGTTCGGCGCGCCAGACCCCGCGAAGACCGTTTTCGCGTGGCATCGGGCGCCGAACTCCTTCGTTTTTGGAGCGGGCTCTCGACCCCCGTAGTGGGGAAGGCGCGGCTATCTCTATATAGCTAGATTTGCGGCATGGAGCCGCTCTCGCGCATGACCCCCGCAACAATCGACGTGCTGTCGGTGCTCGACGACACCGACGGCGCCTGCTGGGGCCTCAAGATCATCAAGGCGAGCGGACGGCCTGCCGGCAGCGTGTACCCGATCCTGGAGCGGCTCGAATCGAGCGGCTGGGTGTCGTCGATATGGGAGGCGGATGATTCACGCCCGGGCCCTCGCCGCCGCTACTACGAGCTGACCGACGACGGGGCGATTGCCGCACGCGCCGCCATCGTGGCCTTCGCCGCGCGGCACACCGGGGCGTCGAAGCCAGCGCCCATCGCTCCCACCGCCCGGATCGCCGGCGCATGAGCCTGGGCGAAGACGCGGCGCGGGCGGCGGTGGCCGTCGCCGTCGTGCTGTTGCCCGCCTCGATGCGTGAGCGATACAGCGAACAGTGGCGCGCCGACCTGCGCGACGCGGAGGAGGCGGGCGTCCGACGGTCCCAGATCGCATGGGGTTCGCTGGCATTCGCCGCGACCGTCACACGGATCCCCATCGAGTCGGGCGCATCGCGCCCAGTCGAGCTCGTGCACAAGCGCGAGCGACTGGCGAGCGGTCTTGCCTTGGGCACCGCCCTCGTCAGCGTCACCCACTTCGGAAGCATCGTCGGATTCGGGTGGACCGTGGGCTTCGGCCCTCTCGGCTTCCTGCTGGCGTTCTCGTCGATCCTCATGACCGGCTATCTCTCGCTCGCACCGATCGCCGCGATAGTGATGGTGACCGTGACGCGTGGCGTCGCTCCACGGGTGCGCTGGGCGGTCTGGCTGCTCGTGCTGGCGAGCCTGGCGCACCTCGCACAAGTCGTGGTCGACAGTGGCGTTGCCGTGGAGAACGTCTACCAGACACGGGGAACCGCGATCTACGGATTCGCGGTGGTGATGATCGTGGTCGCGACGGTGATTCTGGCGAAGCACTTCCGGTCACGAGAAACGGCTCAGACGAAGCGCCCCGTCGCCGCGGTGGCGGGTGCGCTCGTGATCGGCGGTGGCATCGTGCTGGGGCTGGCGAACCTCATCGCTCTTCATGATCTGCAGCGAATTGTGGGCTCCGGCTACGTAGCCGAGATCGCTGCGACGGATGCAGCCGACGCCGCAGAGCTGGCCGCCGGTCTGGCGGTCGGTGAGCGAGCTGCCGTCGTCGCCATAGTGATCTGGGTCGTCGCGGGTCTGGTGGGCGTGACCGCGCTCGTGATCGTCGGATTCGCCCGCGGATCAACCGTGCTCGACGCGATCGCGCGACCGGCCGCGGTTCTCTGCGTGCTCGTCGTAGCCCACGCGTCTGTGACGACGTACATGCAGCTGCTATCGGTCGGCGGAGCGAGCATGTTCCTGCCACCAGATCTGCTTCTGATGATCGGACGCTGGGGGCTCATCGCAATCGCGCTTGCGACGATCGGCGGAGTGCGTCTCCGTCGCTCGAGGGCGTCGCTGCCCGGCGTTTCCGCCTCCGGGGTTTAGCCGGTCAGTCGTCGGGCGCGAAGGTGGGCCGCCCTGCTCGCCTCGGAGCACCCGCCACGCCCCGCCACGCCCCGAGAATCGACGACCCACCGCCGCCCACACGCAGAACCGCAACGCAGAACCGCCCGCCCCGGCATGCGGGACGGGCGGTGTGCGAGACAGGCTCTAGCCGGGGTGCGTCATGCTCAGCACGTCGAGCGACGTGTCGAGCTGTTCGAGCGAGATCTCCCCGCGCTCGACGAAGCCGAGGTCGATGACGGCCTCGCGGATCGTCAGCGACGACGCCACGGCGTGCTTCGCGATCTTCGCCGCCGACTCGTAGCCGATGAACTTGTTGAGCGGCGTCACGATCGACGGCGACGACTCGGCCAGCGCGCGGGCGTGCTCGAGGTTGGCCTTGAGGCCGTCGACGGTCTTGTCGGCGAGCAGCACGCTCGAGTTCGCGAGCAGGCGGATCGACTCGAGCAGCGCCGTGCCCATCACCGGGATGGCCACGTTGAGCTCGAAGTTTCCGGTCGCGCCGGCCCAGGCGATCGTCGCGTCGTTCCCGATGACGCGGGCGCCGACCATGATGACGGCCTCGGGAATCACCGGGTTGACCTTGCCGGGCATGATCGACGACCCGGGCTGCAGGTCGGGGATGCTCAGCTCGCCGAGCCCGGTGTTCGGGCCGGAGCCCATCCAGCGCAGGTCGTTGCAGATCTTGGTGAGAGACACGGCGATCACTCGGAGGGCGCCGGATGCCTCGACGAGGGCATCACGCGCGCCCTGCGCCTCGAAGTGGTCGAGCGCCTCGGTGATGGGGAGGCCGCTGTCGGCGGCGAGCTGCGCGATGACCTTCTGCGGGAAGCCGGCCGGGGTGTTGATGCCGGTGCCGACCGCGGTGCCGCCGAGCGGGACCTCGGCGACCCGCACGATCGTGGCGTTGACCCGGTCGATGCCGAGGCGGATCTGCCGGGCGTAGCCGGCGAACTCCTGGCCGAGGGTGACGGGGGTCGCGTCCATGAGGTGCGTGCGGCCCGACTTGACCGCGGTCGCCCACAGCGCCGCCTTCACGTCGAGGGAGGCTGCGAGGTGCTCGAGCGCCGGGATGAGGTCGCCGAGCAGCGCGCCCGTCACGGCCACGTGCACCGAGGTCGGGAACACGTCGTTCGACGACTGCGAGGCGTTGACGTGGTCGTTGGGGTGCACGGGCGATCCGAGTCGCTGCGTCGCGAGCGTCGCGAGCACCTCGTTGATGTTCATGTTCGACGACGTGCCGCTGCCGGTCTGGTAGGTGTCGACCGGGAACTGGTCGTGGTGTTCGCCGGCGATGAGTTCGTCTGCGGAGGCCGCGACGGCATCCGCGATCTTCGCGTCGATGATGCCGAGCGATCCGTTGACGATCGCGGCGGCCCGCTTGATGCGGGCGAGCGCCACGATCTGCGCGGGCTCGAGGCCCGCACCCGAGATCGGGAAGTTCTCGACCGCACGCTGGGTCTGGGCGCCATAGAGGGCGTTCACCGGAACGAGCACTTCACCCATCGTGTCGTGTTCGACGCGGAACGCGTTCGAATCGGCCGAAGATGCTGCGGGGGAGATGGTCACGACGTTGGGCCTTCCGTTGGGGTGGTGGGTTGGACTAGAGGTTTCCGATGCGGATGTCTGGAACCGCGCGGCCCTCGAGCAGCCGGTAGTTGGCGCCCACGACTGCAAGCGTACCCGCGGCGATGCCGTCGCTGATGAGCTCCGACGCCTCGAGGAGCTCGGTGATCGTGTCGCGCAGGTGCTCGTGCCCGACCTCGTGCGCGTCGACGCTGCCCAGAGGGATCGCGCCGCCGTCGGCGCCGAGGGGAGCGGCCACGCGGCGCACCGCGGGCACGATCTTGGAGATCAGATGCGCGATGTGAGGGGGCAGCACTTCGGCGTCGTCGCTCTGCGAGTCGATCGCCGCGCGCACCGCTCCGCACTCGTCGTGGCCGAGCACGACGATGAGCGGCACGTTGAGAACGGCCACGGCGTATTCGAGCGAGCCGACGACCGACTCCGAGATGATCTGGCCGGCGTTGCGCACCACGAAGAGGTCGCCGATGCCCTTGTCGAAGATGATCTCTGCCGCGAGACGCGAGTCGCTGCAGCCGAAGAGGGCCGCGTCGGGGCGCTGCACCTTCGCGAGCGACTCCCGGCGTTCGACGTCTTGGCGGGGATGCAGCGGGGCGCCGGAGACGAACCGCTCGTTGCCGCGCGCCATCTCCTCCCACGCCTTGGCGGGTGTCTTCGGTTCTTTCACCACGGTGTCGTCGGTCACTGGTTCGCCGCCTTCGAGATCTCCGGTTCGAGCGAGCCCGTGAACGTGCGGAACTCGTTGCTGTCGGCCGTGCCGTGCAGCACGTACGTGCTCTCACCCTCAGTCGTCACCATGGAGTAGGCGAAGTTGCCGGGGTCTTCGGCGTCGCGGTGGTCGTAGACCGTCCATTCGCGACCGTCGATGGTCTCGGTGCCCGTCGCAAGACGCTGCTCGAGCAGCGTGACGAGCCACGTGGGGTTCGCGTCGATTCCCTGGTTCAACGCGATGAACTCGCTCGACGGGGTGATCATGCCGATGTACCAGTTCGACACCCCGTCTCTCGAACGGGAGAGGTCGGCGTTGTTGGCGTCCCACTGGGCGGGCAGCACGGGCACGGCGAGCGGCTCGTCGATTGTCGGCTGGGCCTGTTCGGCGATGGTCGCGTAGTCGACGGCCGCGCGTTCCGGCTGGTCGGGGCGCACGACCACGATGACGATGAGAAGCATCAGACCGACGGATGCGGCGAGAGACCACAGCAGATTGCGCAGGGTCTGGTTCGCACGGTGCTTGCGGGAGTTCTCGGCCTTGCGGGCCGCGGTCTCCTCCGGCGTCTCGGGGCGCCCGAGCTCGGCGACCACGCGTGCCGGCTTCGCCTGGGGCACGCGCACGGCTGCGGTCTTGTCGCGGGGTGTCTTACTGGCCACGGTGACTATTCGGCGCTCGAACGGGCGGCGTCCAAGCGGGCCTTGGCGCCGAGCAGCCATTCTTCGCACCGCTTCGCGGCGGCCTCGCCGCGCTCCCACAGGGACAGCGATTCTTCGAGGGTCGACGAGCCCTGTTCGAGCTCGGAAACCACCCGGATGAGTTCGTCGCGCGCCTGCTCATAGCTGAGGGCGCTCACGTCGGCGTTCTGTGCTGTTGCCACGGAAAGATTCTACCTAGCTCTCGGTGTGAGACTCGTCGACTGTGGAATGCACGCGGCCGGAAGCCAGCGTGAGGAGGAGTGCGGTGCCGGCGGGGGCGTCGGCGGCGTCGCGCAGCGCGGCACCCGACGGCAGCTGGGCTATCGCGTAGCCGCGGTCGAGGGTGCCCTGCGGCGAGAGAGCACGCAGCTGGCCGGCGAGCTCGCCCACCCTGGTGAGCGAGCGTTCGACGACACGGTCGACGAGCTCGTGGCTGCGAGCGACCCAGCGGGTGAGCTCTTCGGCGCGGGAGTCGATGAGCGACACCGGGTTCGCGAGCACCGGGCGGGTGCGCAGCTGCTCGAGCCGGTCGATCTCGTGAGTGAGAAGCGAGGTCATGCGGGTGCCGATGCGGGAGCGGGCCTGGGCGACGCGCGCGAGCTCCTCCGCGACATCCGGAACCACCCTCTTCGCCGCATCCGTCGGCGTCGACGCACGCAGGTCGGCGACCTCGTCGAGCAGCGGCCGGTCGGCCTCGTGGCCGATGGCGCTGATCAGCGGTGTGACGCACGCGGCGGCGGCGCGAACGAGCGCCTCGTCGCTGAAGACGAGCAGGTTCTGAAAGTCGCCGCCGCCGCGGGCGACGATGATGACGTCGACCTCGGGGTCGGCATCGAGAAGGCGGATGCCGGCGGTCACCTCGGTCACGGCACGGTCGCCCTGCACGGCGGCGTGCGCCACCCGGAACTTCACCGAGGGCCAGCGCAACTGCGCGTTGCGCAGCACGTCTTTCTCGGCGTCGCTGTCTTTGCCGGTGACCAGGCCGACGAGGTTCGGCAGGAAGGGCAGCGGCTTCTTGAGCGCCGGCGAGAACAGGCCCTCGGCGGCGAGCTGCTGGCGCAGCCGCTCGAGCCGCTCGAGCAGGTCGCCGAGGCCGACGTGGCGCATCTCGAAGACCTGCATCGTGAGGGTGCCGCCCTTGACCCAGTAGTTGGGTTTGACGAGTGCGACGACGCGGTCGCCCTGCTTGAGGTCGGCGGGCAGCTTGGCCTTGACCGACGACCAGATCGTGAATCCCACGGTGGCGTCGGCCTCGAGGTCTTTGAGCTTGCCGTAGACGTTTCCGCCCGAGACGCCCCACTGTGTGATCTCGCCCTCGACCCAGACGGCGCCGAGACGGTCGATCCAGCCCTTGATCTTCGCCGACAGCAGACCGACGGGCCATGGCGTGTCGACGGTGGGCGGAGCATCCGGCGTGAACTCGACCAAGGCGACCCCTCCCAGAGAAGTGCGGCGCTCGCCGCGTAGAATTGTCCCGTGAGCAATATCACTAATGGAAACGTCGCTGTGCATCTCGAGATGCCGCGCGTTCCCGCGCTGCGGAACAGGCTAAAGGATACCCCCGTCGTCGGGGCGAAGCGGGTTCTGCTCGCCGCCCCCCGCGGGTACTGCGCTGGGGTGGACAGGGCGGTCATCGCCGTCGAGAAGGCGCTCGAACGCTTCGGCGCCCCCGTCTACGTGCGCAAGCAGATCGTGCACAACATCCACGTCGTGTCGACTCTGGAGAAGAAGGGCGCGATCTTCGTCGACGAGGTCGGCGAGGTCCCCGAGGGCTCGCACATCGTCTTCAGCGCCCACGGCGTCTCGCCCGCGGTCGTGCAGGGCGCGGCCGACCGCCAGCTCGAGGCCATCGACGCCACCTGCCCGCTCGTGACCAAGGTGCACCGTGAGGCGGTGCGTTTCTCCAAGCAGGACTTCGAGATCCTCCTCATCGGCCACCACGGGCACGAAGAAGTCGAGGGCACGATGGGCCACGCGCCCGAGCGCACGACCCTCGTCAACAGCCCGGCCGACGTGCCGAACATCGTTGTGAACAACCCCGACCACGTGGTGTGGCTGTCGCAGACCACGTTGAGCGTCGACGAGACGATGGAGACCGTGCGCCTGCTGCGCGAGCGTTTCCCCAATCTGCAGGACCCGCCCAGCGACGACATCTGCTACGCCACCACCAACCGCCAGGTCGCGATCAAGAAGGTCGCAGCCGAGGCGGAGCTCGTGATCGTCGTCGGTTCGGCCAACAGCTCCAACACCGTGCGCCTCGTCGACGTCGCGCTCGAATACGGCGCGAAGGCGGCCTACCGGGTCGACTACGCGAGCGAGATCCAGCAGGAGTGGCTCGACGGCGTCGCCACGGTCGGCGTCACGAGCGGAGCCTCCGTGCCCGAGGTGCTCGTGCAGGAGGTACTCGACGACCTCGCCGATGCCGGGTACGGTGATGTCAGCCAGGTCGTGACCGCCGAAGAAGATCTCATGTTCTCGTTGCCGAAAGAGCTGCGCAAAGACGCGGAGGGCAACGCAGACGAGCGCGGCCTCGGCGGACGGGTACGTCAACTGGATTGGCAGAAGGATCGATGACTGAGCACCGCGAGCGTCCGCAGTACGGCGAGTACGCGAGCGTCGACGAGCAGATCGCGGCCGGCGGCCACGTCGTAGAACCCGATCCGGTGCCCGCTCCGCCCACGGCGACTGCGGCGCTCGCCGCGCCGGTGCCCTCGACGCGCGTTCCGGGCGAGCCGCCGGCGTCACGCCTGTGGGATGTGGCCCTCACCCTCTCGCTCCTCGGCGTCGGCGCGTACTCGACCCTCTCGTCGATCCCCGGCTTCCTCAACTTCGCCAGCGCCCTCAACGACCTGTACGTGGCGGCCGGCTACGGCGAGTACACGAGCACGTCCCTCGCCGACGGCCTCGGCGTCGGCGCGCTCGTCAGCCAGTCGGTGCTGTACGTCGTCACCGTCGCACTGGCCGTCGCGCGGCTGCGCGCCCGCAAGGTCGCGTTCTTCATCCCCCTCATCGGAGCCGCCGTCAGCGGACTCGTGATCTTTGTACTGGTACTCGTGGCTATGACCTCGGACCCGGCGCTCGCGGCCTGGGTCGACAGCCAGAGCTGACCCGTGTCGACGGAGACCGCGAGGGTCGCCATCCTGCCCCGGGGTGTCTCATCTCGCGTCATCACGTCGGCTGTGTCGCGAGGCGCCTGGGGTGTGGCGATCGTGACGATCCTGCTCACCGTGCCCGTCGTGATCGACGTCGCGGTCGACCGGGGCTTCGCCGACCGGCTCGGCGTTCCCCTGCTCTGCCTCGCGGGGATGCTCGTGCTGCTGGCGGTGAGCGGCCGGCGGCCCGGCACGGCCACCCGCCTGCTCTACGTGCTCGGCGGGGGTGTGCTCGCCCTCGTCTACGCCGTGGCCCTGCTGCGGGCCGACCCGACCCTCAACGACGAGGCCGCCTTTGTGCTCAACCGGCCCGCGGTCGTTCTCGTTCTCGGCGGAGTCTCGATCGTGCGTCCGCTGGTCGGGCTGCTCTGGAGCCTCGCCGGCTACGCCGTGGCGACGACGACGGCGGTCGTGGCCGCGCTGCTGGTCGGCGTGCACTTCGCCCCGGGGTGGGGTCCGACGCTGGCCCTGCTCGTCTACGCCGGCGCCTTCCTCGCGCTCGCCGCCATCCGGGCCAGCCAGAAGAGGCAGATCCCCGACCTCGCCAGACTCGAAGACGACACCAGGCGGCTGTCGATCGAGAGCCAGTTCGAGCAGCGGGCGGCCGCGATCGTGCACGACACGGTGCTGAGCGATCTCAGCGTCGTGATGAACTCCGCCGGCCCCCTGCACCCGCGAGCCCGCGATCGGTTCAGGGCCGACGTCGCGACCCTGAGCGACGCGGCCTGGCTGCGCGAGTCGGCCGATCCGTCGACGGTGGCCCCGCTCGACGCGGTGCTGCGCAATGCCCTCGAGCTTCTGGTCTCCGACTTCCAATGGCGTGGACTGACGGTGGATGTCACGGGGGACTCCGACGCGGCCATCCGGATCTCTCCCGAAGCGGCGGCGTCGCTCGTCTCCGCCGTTCGCGCGTGCCTCGACAACGTGCTCGACCACGCCGGAACGGGCTCGGCCGAACTGGTCGTGGCGACGACGGCCGACGCGGTGACCGTGATGGTCATCGACCACGGCCGGGGATTCGACCCGGGCACCGTCGCCGACGACCGCCTGGGCCTGCGCTCGAGCGTGGTGATGCGCATCCGGTCGCACGGCGGATCCGTGCGGGTCTGGTCGACCCCCGGCAGCGGCACCTCGGTTCTCATCAGCGTTCCCGGTGCGGCGACCCCGCTCGATCCGGTGCCCGCCGATGCGGGGTGACGCGTGGCGGGTGACCCCGCAGCAGATCGACCCGCTCAGCTGGTTCACCCGGCCTCTCGTGCCCGTGTCGTTCGCGGTGCTCGCCCTCGTTGTGGGCGCCGGCACGATCGCGTTCACCTGGCACCTCGGACCGTTCGTCTGGCTGGATGTCGCGGCCGTCGCGTTCATCGTCGCCGCCTGCCTCGTCGTGCAGTTCGCGACCCGCCCCCTGCGACCGGCGTTCGGCCCGCGCGACGCGATCGTGCCGCTGGTCTTCGCGCTCGTCGGCCTCGTGCTGTCGACCGTGGGCACCATGGACTCCGACGTGCTCGTGCAGCACTGGTGGGCGCCGATCGGTGTCGGTCTGGTCGTCGCGACGCTCGGACCGTTCTCCACGGTGCGGCAGATCGTCGCCTACGGATCGCTGCTCAGCGTGGCCGCCGCTGTCTGCGGCTGCATCGCCTTCGTCGAGCCCGACCACGTGTGGCCCGCGGTGAGCGTGGCCTTCATCGCGGTCTGCTCGGTCGTGATCGGCACGGTCGCCACGGCGACGTTCTGCTACGTGGTGGTGTCGAGCACGCAGGCGTTGCTCGCCGGGGCCGGCACGATCCCGCCCGCGTCGCGTGCCGCGAGCGACGAGGCCGCGCGCCGCGTCGAGCGCCGCACGCTGGCACGGCTGGGCAACCGCGTCGCACCGTTTCTGGAGGGCATCGCCGACGCGGGCGAGGTGACCGCCGCCGACCGGGCGCTCGCCGGCCAGCTGGCCAGGCAGCTGCGGTCAGACCTGGTGAGCCAGGCCAACCGCACGTGGCTCGACTCGATCGCGCTCTTCGGGCGCATCTACGTCGTCGATCCCGACGCGCGCGCCGACCGCATGAACGCGGCGCAGCGCACCGCACTGCGCGCCCTGCTGCTCGCAGTGATGAACAACCCCGCCGCCACGGTCGGCACGCTGTTCATCGAACTGCGTGGGGAAGACGACGGCTCGACGGCCGTGGCGCTCAGTCTCGACTTCTCGCTGCCGGAGGGCCGGCGGGCGATGATGCTCGCGCCCTACTACCTCACCCTGCAGACGACCGTGCAGTCGCTCTCGTGGGACCCCTCACGCGACCTGCTGAGATTTCAGCTGCCCGCGCAAGGGGACGACGAGAACTGACCTAGCTGCCGGAGTGGCCGGCCGAGCCGAGCTGCTGCGTGGCCTCGACGACGCGCGCCGCGAGGGCGCTCTCGGCGAGCTTGCCCCATGAGCGCGGGTCGTAGACCTTCTTGTTGCCGACTTCGCCGTCGACCTTGAGGAACCCGTCGTAGTTGCGCAGCACGGTGTCTGCGACCGAACGGCTGTAGGCATACTGCGTGTCGGTGTCGATGTTCATCTTCACAACGCCGTTCGCCACGGCCAGCGCGATCTCCGCATCGGTCGATCCCGATCCGCCGTGGAAGACGAGGTCGAGCGGGTTGGGGCCGGTGCCGTACTTGGCCTGGATGCCCGCCTGGATCTCGCCGAGCAGATCGGGCTTGAGCTTGACGTTGCCCGGCTTGTAGACGCCGTGCACGTTGCCGAAGGTGAGGGCGGCGATGTAGCGGCCCTGGTCGCCGAGACCGAGCGCCTCGACGGTCGCGATCGCGTCGTCGAGGGTCGTGTACAGGTGCTCGTTGATGTCGTGGCTGACACCGTCTTCCTCGCCGCCGACGACGCCGATCTCGACCTCGAGCACCGAGTTGATGGCCTTCATGCGTGGCAGGATCTCCTGCGCGATGCGGAGGTTCTCATCGAGCGGAACGGCCGAGCCGTCCCACATGTGGCTCTGGAAGATCGGGTTGCGGCCCGCCTTCACCTCCCCCTCCGAGGCGGCGATGAGGGGGAGCAGGAAGCCGTCGAGCGCGTTCTGCGGGCAGTGGTCGGTGTGCAGAGCGACGGTGATGGGGTAGTTCTTGGCCGCCTCGGTGACGAACGCGGCGAAGGCGAGGGCCCCGGATGCGCGCGCCTTGACGGTGTGGCCGGCGAAGAAGTCGGCGCCGCCCGTGGTCACCTGGATGATTCCGTCGGAGCCGGCTTCGGTGAGTCCCTGCAGGATGCCGTTGATCGTCGACGATGACGACGCGTTGACAGCCGGGTAGGCGAATCCCTTGGCCTTCGCCTTGTCGAGCATCTCCGCGTACTGATCGGGGGTTGCGATGGGCATTGCTGTGGCCTCCAGAGCTGAATACTTCGAACTATTTGGTCGGGGAAAGTCTAGCCAGCCGAGCCGCGGTGGGCTCGCTGTACAGTGGGAGCGACGTTGATTCGCCTCTCGAATCCCACCACAGCGCCACGAAAATCGACACTGAGGACGACCCAGACGTGAGCATTCCCAACGGCATTGTTGACCTTCACCCAGACCGCAACCTCGGCATGGAGCTCGTTCGAGCCACCGAGGCTGCAGCGATCCGCGCCGTGCCGTTCATCGGCCGCGGCGACAAGAACGCGGCCGACGGCGCAGCCGTCGACGCGATGCGCAAGTTTCTCGGCACCGTCGCGTTCGACGGACTCGTCGTCATCGGCGAGGGCGAGAAAGACCACGCGCCGATGCTCTACAACGGCGAGCACGTCGGCAGCGGAGAGGGACCCGCGTGCGACATCGCGGTCGACCCGATCGACGGAACGTCGCTGACCGCGGCCGGGCGCCAGAACGCGCTGAGCATGATCGCCGTGTCAGACCGCGGCAGCATGTACGACCCGAGCGCGGTGTTCTACATGGAGAAGATCGTCACCGGCCACGAGGGCCACGGCGTCGTCGACCTGCGCAAGCCCATCGGCGAGAACATCCGTGCGCTCGCCGCGGCCAAGGGCAAAGACGTCTCCGACATGGTGATCGCGGTGCTCGACCGCCCCCGTCACGCGAAGCTCGTCGAGGAGATCCGCGAGTCGGGTGCCGGAACGCGCATGCTGCTCGACGGCGACGTCGCCGGCGGGATCAACGCCGCGATGGAGGGAACCCGCATCGACATGTGCGTCGGCACCGGCGGCACCCCCGAGGGCATCATCACCGCGTGCGCGCTGAAAGCGCTCGGCGGATTCATCCAGGGCCGGCTGCTGCCCCGCGACGACGACGAACGCCAGCGCGCGATCGACGCCGGCCACGACCTCGACCGCGTGCTCGAAGTGGGCGACCTCGTCACCAGCGACAACACGTACTTCGTCGCCACGGGTGTGACCGACGGCCAGCTCGTCGACGGCGTGCGCAAGCACGGCAACATGATCCGCACCGAGAGCATCATTCTGCGCGGGCGTTCCGGCACCGTGCGTCGGGTTGTCGCGGAGCATCTTGCGGAGAAGTGGCTGTAGGGGGTTGCTCGTTTGACGGGCAGTGGGGTGCTTGTTTTCAGCTCAGACATCGCGGGTGAGGAACGGGCGAAAGGCGTGCCCGCCCTAACCCGCGAAACTCGCGAGAAAACAAACACCCCACTGCCCGTCTCCCGTCGCTTCGCTCGGGATGAGGTTGGACGGGGCCGGTGATGCTCGGGGTTATTGAGTCATCCTCTGGAGTGATGCGCTCGGCGTAACGCGGGAGCGATGCTTGTGGTGTGAAGCATCCGTGGTCGTCGCGTCGCCTGGTTGTGCTGGGCGTGTGCCTCGTTGTGCTGCAGGGGGTGTGTGCGGTGTGGCTGTTCTGGGGGACTATCGACCTCGGCTACCGCGTCGGCGGACTGTCGAGCGTCGACCAGCTCGGGCGGTTGGGCGGCGGTCCGGCGGTAGCGCTCGGCGCCGTGGTTCTGCCCCCTCTGCTCGGCGTCCCGCTCGCGGTGGTGCTGCTGTTCACGCGCTTTCGACGGAGGGCCTGGGTCGTTCCGGCTGCGGGCATGATCGCAAGCGCCGTCGTGTGGCTCTGGGCTGTGTCGACGTTCGAGCGTGTGCCCGCCGTGATCGGCGGCTGAGATTGTGACGCCGCTGTCGGGATCAGTCCGGACCGAGCACGCCGGGCGCGCCCGTGCCGGCCGAGTCGCCCTTGAGCTCGACGAAGATCGTGTGCGTCTCGGTGTCGCCGATGTTCTCTCCGTGGTGACGTTGCGCCGGCAGCCACACGGCCTGGCCGGCGGGCAGCGCGACCTCCAGCTGGCGGTCGCCCGTCGAGAGCCTCCGCCTGAAATCGGACAGCGTGATCATGACGCTGTTCGGGTGGTCGTGCGGGGTCGAGGTGGTGCCGGGGCTGTCGCGGTACTCGAGCACGCGCACGAAGTCGTTCTCCCAGAGAACCGCATAGAGGTCGGGGTTGGTGATGGCGGGATCGTCGCTGACCATGCTGCCGAGGGTAGACCCGGCGTGCGAGCCATAACAACGGGTGCGCCGCATTCGGATGCTGCCGGGCGCGAAGCGTCGCGTAAACTCGACGAAGAGCGGAAGGTGGGGGAATGAGAGTTCTCGATCTGCTCGACCGTGCCGAGCTGGGCTTCTCGATCGTCTGGGCCGAACCGGCGATGCTCGAGCGCGACGTGCGGGGTTCGTACATCGTCGAGCTGCCGAATCCCGGCAGGTTTCTCTCCGAGGGCGACCTCGTGCTCACCGGAGCCAGCTGGGCGACCGGCGCCGACAGCGCAGAGACGTTTCTCTCCGAGCTCGCCGCGAAACGCGTCGCCGTGCTCGTCGTCGGCACGATCGTGATCGGCGAGATCCCCGACTACATCGTCGCGGCCTGCCGCACGCGCGGAATCGTGCTGCTCACCGTCTCGCAGGACACCTCGTTCAAGTCGGTCACCCAGTACATCGAGTCGACGGTCGCCACGGCTGACAGCGCCGAGACCTCGCGCAGCGGCACCTTCGCCCGCACTCTCCTCGACGGCATCGGATCGGGCGCCGGCGCCCAGGGTGCGTTGCGCGCGTTCTACGAAGAGTTCGCCACCGAGTGCTGGGTGCTCGAGTCGGGCGGTGCGGTCTCTGCCGTCGCGGGATCCGCCCCGAGCGTCGAGGGCGTCGCCGCCGTGTGGAACCGGATGCTCGGCTCGCCCGACGGGGGACCGGTCGTTGTCGACGACCGGGGGCGGCCCGCATCCGTCTGGCCCGTCGTCACCGACTCGGTGCGCACCATCGGCTACCTGATCTGCGCGGGCGACCACCGCGCCTGGCCCACCGACCTCGAACGCGTCGTGCGCACACTGCTGCTCGTTGTGCGCGTCGAGCTCGAACTCGCGAACAACCGGCGAGAGGCCGAGCAGGCGCCCGCGATCGAGTTCGTGCAGCACCTCATCTCAGACACCCTGTCGCCCGGTGAGGCGTCGGCGCGGCTGCGGCTGCTCGGCGTCGACCCGCTGCTGCCGATGACGGCTGTCGCGGCGCAGGTCGACGACTCCGACTACCCCTCGCGGGCGGTTCTCGACGCGCTCGCCGCGCTGCTAGCCGCCGACGGCCGTGTGCTCGTCGGCTGCGACCTCGGCGACGAAGCCGTGGTGCTGCTGAGCGGGGCGGATGCCACGCCGGAAGAGCTCATCGGCCTCGCCGATCGCTCGGCGCACATCCAACGCGCACTGCTCGGGGGGCGTCACCTGCGCATCGGGGTGAGCGAACGCACCATGAGCCTCAGCCAGCTGAGCGCCGCGGTCGGATCGGCGCGCGCCCGCATGCGCACCGCCGTCGGCGACGACGTGATCGTCTGGTCGACCCGGTCGACGCCGCGGTCGTACGAGGCGCTGCTCGACATGCTGCCGGAACGCATCAAGACGGCCTTCGGGCGTGGTCTGCTCGCACCGCTCGTCGACTACGACGTACGGCACGGGTCAGACCTCGTGCTCACGCTGCGGGTCTTCCTCGATGCGAGCGGGGCGTGGCAGCAGGCCGCCACCGAGCTGCACGTGCACGTCAACACCCTGCGCTACCGCATCGGACGCATCGAAGACCTCACCCAGCGCGACCTCTCGCGAATGCGCGACCGGGTCGACTTCTTCCTCGCGCTGGCGACGGTGCCCGCCGCTCCGACCGACTGACCCGTCGGCGCCGCCCCGTCGGCGCCGCCCCGTCGGGAACGCCGGCTCGTCGACAACGCTGCCCGCCAGGAACGCCGATCCGTCAGGAACGCTCGAACGCCAGGTTCGCGAGACCCCGCGCCGCGGCATCCGGACGTCGCACGAACGCGGGTGACAGCACCTCTTCGACGATGACCTCGGTGACGTAGTGCACCGTGGCGTCGAGCAGGTGTCCCGCGTAGCCGTTGGCCGAATAGGCCTTGACGCCGACCGCGACGTGCACGTGCGGGGTCATCAGCCCGGTGGCGGCGTTGACGGCGATCGTGCCCGAGCCGGTGCCCTCGACACCCTCGAGGTGCACCGAATCGGGCAGTGGGGCGTCGTGATCGTCGATGGGCGAGCAGGTGCCGATGAGCGAGACCGTTGTGAACGCGCCCAGGAACACCGGAAGGTAGGCCTGCTCGATGCCGTGCTGTTCGCACGCGGCGACCAGGCTCGACATCACGTCGTCGCCGGGCTGCAGCACCACGGCGAAGCGGCGGCCGACGGTGAGCTCAGCGCTGATCATTCTCGAGCGCCTTCCTGACCTCGAGGCGCAGCGACTGCTTCTGTGGCTCCGGCAGGAACGACGAGGTGAACGAGTTCTCGGCGAGCAGCCCGAGCTGCGCCGGGGCGAGGTCGAGCTGTGCGGTGATGGCCGCGAAATTGTCGTCGACGTAGCCGCCGAAGTAGGCGGGGTCGTCGCTGTTGATCGACACGAGCAGACCCTCGGCGAGCATCGCGGGAAGCAGATGGTCGGCGAGCTCCGGCGGCGCCGTCTTCAACGCGATGTTCGACAGCGGACACACCGTGAGGGGGATCTGCTCATCGCGCAGGCGCGCCACCAGCTCGGGATCCTCCATGGCGCGGTTGCCGTGGTCGATGCGCTCGACGCCGAGCAGGTCGAGGGCCTCCCACACGTAGTCGGGTCCGGCCTCTTCGCCAGCGTGCGCGACGCGGTGCAGCTGTTCGGACCCGGCAATCGCGAAAGCCTCGGTGAACAGCGACGGGGGAAACCCGAGCTCCGACGAGTCGAGTCCGACGCCGATGAACTGGTCGCGAAACGGCAGCGCCGCGCGCAGCGTCTGCGTTGCGGCCTCTCCGCCGAGGTGGCGCAGGAAGCACAGGATCAGGTCTGCCGAGATGCCCGTCGAGGCACGGGCATCGGCGATCGCCGCGCTGAGGCCGCCGAACACGGCCTCGCTGGGCACGCCGTTGAGGGTATGGGTCTGCAGGTCGAAGAACATCTCGGCGTGACGCACCCCGGATGCCGCGGCGCGGGTCAGATAGGCGGTGCCCAGGTCGTAGAAGTCCTCCTCGGTCTTCATCACGCTGAGGTTCGCGTAGTAGATGTCGAGGAACGACTGCAGGTCGGTGAACTCGTACCGCGCCTTCAGCTCGGCGGCATCGAAGGTGGGGAGGTCGATGCCGTTGCGACGCGCGAGAGCCACGACGAGTTCGGCCTCCAACGAGCCCTCGATGTGCATGTGGAGTTCTGCTACTGGAAGCACGCGTGCTGGTTCCTCTCGAGATGGCCGCTTGTGGCGTATGGCTTTGAGCTAACCACACGGTTCGCAGGCGGTATTCGTTCGATCGCCCAACCTTGGGCCCCGCCGGGCGGCGGTGGTTGGGGCGATCGTCCAACCTGAAACGTGGCGACAAACCGGCGTAACTGGCGGGAAATCTGTTCGGAGGATCGTCCAAAACGGCGCGCGGGCGACCGAGGGATCTTTGTCCGGGCGGTCATGGTGTGCGTGCGCCAACACTTGTTTGACTGAGCGCGTGAAACCACACACCCCCGCTGACAACGCCGCGTTCATCGCCGGCATGCCGAAGGCCGAACTGCACGTTCACCTCGAGGGCACGCTCGAGCGCTCGCAGCGTGTCGAGTTCGCGGTGCGCAACTCGATGCCCGCGCCCGACGCAGACGGGGCGGACTCGTTCACCGACCTCACGACCTTTCTCGCCGCCTACTACCCGAACATGTCCGTGCTGCAGACCGAGCACGACTTCTTCGACCTCGCCTACGCCTACCTCGCCAAGGCGGCGGGGCAGGGGGTGCGCCACGCCGAGATGTTCTTCGACCCGCAGGCGCACACGACCCGTGGCATCGAGTTCTCGACCGTCATCACCGGTTACCACCAGGCGGTGGTGAGCGCCGAACGCGATCTGGGCATCGACGCGCGTCTCATCCTCTGCATCCTGCGCGACCACAGCGTCGAGTCGGCGATGCAGACGCTCGAGAGCTCGCTGCGCTTCAAGCACTGGATCGTCGGCATCGGACTCGACTCTGACGAGCGCGACAACCCGCCGTCGAAGTTCGCCGGCGTCTTCGCCCGGGCTCGCGACGAGGGCTACCTGATCACGATGCACTGCGACGTCGACCAGGCGAACAGCATCGAGCACATCCGCCAGGCGATCGAGGACATCGGCGTCGACCGCATAGACCACGGCACCAACATCGTCGAGGACGAACGTCTCGTCGCGTTGGCCCGCGACCGCGGAATCGGCCTCACCTCGTGCCCGCTGTCGAACGCGGTGGTGAGCGAGGGAGCCAAGGCACACGAGATCGTCGCCCTGCTGCGTGCGGGGGTGAAGATCACTGTCAATTCGGATGACCCGGCCTACTTCGGCGGGTACGTCACCGAGAACCTGCTCAGCCTCGCGGCGTCGACCGACCTGTCACGCGACGAACTGGTGCAGTTGCAGCGCAACGCCTTCGAGATCGCGTGGATCTCGGGAGTCGAGCGCGACGCCCACCTGGACGCCCTCGAGAGCTACGCCGCCGAGTGGGTCGGATGACCCGCATACCGGCGACTTATCGACAAGTGATCGAAGCATCCGTCATCTTCTCCTCAGAATCTGGGCATCCGTGTTTCTGATCCGTTAAATAACGGGCCACTTGTCAACAAGCGTCGTTTTTGTCGCTACCGTCATAACAACTCTCCGTCGCGGGGCGCAGTCGCCGCCGCAGAGCACCCCGACCTGGAAGGCACCCACCCATGAGCAGCATCGCCGGCATTCCCGTCTGGAACGGCACCACCGCCCTGGGCGCCAGCGCGATCCGCTGGAACGGCGACGCGATCGAGGCTGTCGAGCCCTCCGCCGCCGACCCCGCGCTCGCCGGCCTCAGTGTCATCCCCGGCCTCGTCGACACGCACGTGCACATCAGCGGCTACGCCGGCAGCCGCACGGTCGACTGGTCGAGCTGGCCGATCACCACGCCCGCCGTCGAACGCGGCCTGCACATCGCAGCGAATGCGCGCACGGCCGCTGCGATGGGCATCACCACGCTGCGTGACCTCGCCGGCGACGAGAACCAGATGGCCGTCGCCCGCGTCTTCGACGAGGGGATCCTCCCCGGCCCACGCCTGCTCGTGAGCGGCCAGGTCGGCATGACCGCGGGGCACGGCGACCTGTTCGTGCCGCCGCACTACCCGCACCGCGACCCCGTGGCCGACAGCCCCGACGAGTGCCGCAAGCTGGTGCGCCAGTGGGCCCGCGCGGGGGCGTCGGGCATCAAGATCTACCTCAGCGGAGGTGTGCTGTCGATCGGCGACAAGGTCGGCTGGCGCAACCAGACCATCGAGGAGATCCGCACGACGATCGACGAGGCGCACGCCCTCGGCATGCCCGTGGCCGCCCACACCCACTCCACCCTCGGTGTCGAGATCGCGCTCGCCGAGGGAGTCGACTCGATCGAGCACGGCACGGGCATCACGAGCGACCAGTGGGAGCGGCTCGTCGCGGGCAACATCCCCATCGCGCCGACCCTCATGATCAACAACTTCATCGCCGACGGCACCGTGGCCTTCTCGGCCGAGGCTCAGGAGAAGGCGAAGGAGGTCGTCGCCGAGCGCGACGCCGGATTCGTCGGCGCGGGCAAGGCGGGACTGCGATTTGTGCTCGGCACCGACGCGAACGGCAAGTTCGTGCAGTTCGGCGACCAGTACGAGGAGATCCGCATGATGGCGGAGACCTTCGAGTGGAGCGCGGAGCGCGCGCTGGTGTCGGCCACCTCCGACGCCGCAGACGCCATAGGCATGGGCGCGAAGGTCGGCACCCTCGCGGCCGGCTTCGGCGCTGACTTCATCGTGATGAAGGGCCGCCCGTGGGAGGACATCGACGCCATGCGCGTCGAGAACATCGTCGCGGTCGTGTCGCGCGGCGCCGTCGTCTCCGGCCAGCTCCCGGGCTGACCCACAGATTTTTCGAATCACACCCGCACCACCGAGAGGAACCACAGTGAACCGCACCACATCACGCGTGATGCGCTGGGCGGCCATGCCCGTCGGCGCCATCGCCGCAATCAGCATGCTGGCCGCCTGCAGCGCGAGCCCCGCCGAGAACAGCGCCCCGCTCGAGTCCTCGAAAGACACCATCGTCTTCGCGATCAAGGAAGACCCCACCTGCCTCGATCCGCAGCTGACGTCTCTCACCACCTCGCTCAACATCGGCCGCCAGGTCGTCGACTCGCTCGTCGACCAGAACCCGGAGACCGGCGAGATCGTGCCGTGGCTCGCCGAGTCGTTCGAGACCAACGACGACCTCAGCGCGTTCACCTTCACACTGCGCGACGACGTGACGTTCAGCGACGGCACCCCGCTCACCTCCGCCGTCGTCAAGGCCAACCTCGACTCCCTCATCGCTCTCGGCAAGACCGCGCCGCTCGCCTCGCAGTTCCTCGCAGGCTACGTGAGCACCGACGTCGCCGACGAGCAGACCTTCACCGTGAACTTCGGCGCCCCGAACGCGCCGTTCCTGCAGGGTGCATCGACCATGACCCTCGGCATCGTCTCCGAGGCCACGACGGCCGAGGCCGCCGAGGTGCGCTGCACCACCGGCCCGATCGGATCGGGATCGTTCGTCTACGACTCCTACACGCCGAACGACTCGGTGACGATCGTGAAGCGCGAGGGCTACGGCTGGCCGTCCGAGCTGCGCGAGCACACCGGCGACGCGCTCGTGTCGACGATCGAGTTCCCCGTCATCACCGAGAACAGCGTGCGCACGGGCGGGCTCGAATCTGGCGAGTTCGACATCATCCAGGACCTGCCGTACATCGACGAGTCACGCTTCACGACCGACGACTACAACCTCTACGCCGCCGCCAACACCGGTGTGCCGAACAGCCTCATCCCGAACACCACACGCCCCATCGTCTCCGACGACGCCGTGCGCAAGGCGATGCTGCTGGGCACCGACCGCGAGGAGATCAACCTCCTCACCGGATCGGTGAGCGGCCAGCCCGCCACGAGCGCGCTGACGAGCTCGACCTCGGGGTTCACCAGCCTCGCCGACGCGACCGCCTACGACCCCGACGCCGCCGAGAAACTCCTCGACGACGCCGGCTGGGAGATGGGCTCCGACGGAATCCGCGAGAAGGACGGCACCAAGCTCTCCGTGACGGTCACCGCGTTCTACGCGCAAGACGTCATCGAGGCCACGCAGATCCAGCTCAAGAAGATCGGCATCGACCTGCAGATCTCGATGGTCACCGCGGGCGACTTCTTCGGCGCGATCGCGTCGGGCGAGTACGACTTCCTGGCCGCCGGCCTCACCCGCAGCGACCCCGACGCGCTGCGGGTGCTGTTCTCGCAGGCCTCCGCCGCCAAGTGGGGCATCGTCGACGACGCCGAACTCGAGTCGATCCTGATCGAGCAGTCGGCCACCGCCGACCCCGACGCCCGTCAGGCGCTCATCGACCAGGCGCAGGAGATCATCATCGACAACGCCTACCTCGTGCCGCTGCTCGAGACCACGCAGCTGCACGCGTCGGTCTCCACGGTGCAGGGAATCACGTTCGACTCCGCGTCGCGCGTTCAGCTCTACGACGTTCGCGCGTCGGAGTAACCCGGTAGGACCGCACGTGACATCAGCAGGAACGCCCCCCAGAAACCGGCTCGTCGTGGCTCTGCGCTACCTCGCGCCCAAGATCGTCCAGTTCGCCTTTGTGATCTGGGCCACCTACACGGTGACGTTCCTGCTGATCCACCTGCTTCCCGGCGACCCGTTGCTCGCCGCCCTGTCGGTCAAGGGCGGCGACGCGACGACCACCGACCCCGCCGAACTCGAGATCCTGCGGGCGCAGTACGGACTCGACGGTTCGCTCTGGAGCCAGTACTGGGGCCACCTCGTGCAGGCGCTGCAGGGCGACCTCGGGCTCTCCATCGCCACCGGCCAGCCCGTCGGCGACATGATCGCCCGCGCCCTGCCGAACACGGCGTCGGTGGCGATCCTCGCGCTCGTGCTCGGGGTGCTCACCTCCATCGTGATCACCTACCTCGCCTACGTCGCCCGCTGGGGGTGGGTGCGCAACACGCTGCTGCAGATCCCGCCGCTCGGCGTCGCGATCCCCGCGTTCCTCAGCGGTCTTGTGCTAGTGAGCGTCTTCGCGTTCGGCCTCGACCTCTTCCCCTCGTCGGGCAGCCGCAGCCCGCTGAGCATCGTGTTGCCCGCGGTCACCCTCGCCCTGCCGGTCGGCGCCATCTTCTTCCAGGTCTTCTCGGCCGCCGTGCTCGAGGCGCGGGCGAGTTCCTACGTCTTCACCGCCACGGCGAAGGGGCTCGCGCCGCGCACGATCTTCCTCCGCCACGTGCTGCGCAACTCGCTGCTTCCGTCGATCACGATCCTCGGCCTGCTCATCGGCTACCTCGCGGGCGGCACCGCGGTGGTCGAGACGGTGTTCTCGCGCGACGGAATCGGCCGCCTCACCGTCGACGCGGTCCTCGCGCGCGACTCCAACGTCATCCAGGGGATCATCATCGTCGTCGCCCTCGTCTACTCGGTCGTCAACCTGCTCGTCGACCTCTCCTACGGGGTCGTCGACCCGCGCACCCGGGCCGCGCTCGGCGGCGCGTCGGTGGCCCGCGCCAGAGACACCGCGGCGGTCGAATCGTGAGGCTCCTGCGCCAGCCCGGCATCGTCGTCTCCGTCGTCGTGGTGCTCGCGACCGTCGTCGTTATGCTCTGGCCCGCGGTCTTCGCGACCCACGACCCCTACCAGGGCGTCGCCGTCGACAGGCTGCAGGCCCCGAACGGCACCTACTTCTTCGGCACCGACCACCTCGGCCGCGACCTGTACTCGCGCGTCGTCCACGGCGCGTTCCTCTCCCTCGCCTCGGCGGGCGCCGCCGTGCTCGTCGGCGTCGTCGTGGGCGCGGTCGTCGGTCTGCTCTCCGGGTTCATCGGCGGCCGGATCGACTTCGTCGTGATGCGCTTCGTCGACGTGCTCATCGCGGTGCCGAGCATCCTCCTCGCGCTCATCGTGGTCGCGAGCCTCGGCTTCGGCCCCTGGTCGGTCGCCCTCGGCGTCGGCCTGGGCGCCACGGGGTCGTTCACCCGCATCATGCGCTCGCAGGTGGTCCGGGTGCGCAACGCGGAATTCGTCGAGGCCGCCCGCACCCTCGGTGTGCGCTGGCCCGCCATCGTCTTCTCGCACATCCTGCCGAACTCGGCCCGCCCCGTGATCGCCTATGCCGCGCTCGAGCTCGGCACGGCCATCCTCGCCGTCTCCGCCCTCAGCTTCCTCGGTTTCGGCGCCCAGCCGCCCGAGCCGGAGTGGGGCGCCCTCGTCTCGGCCGGCCGCGACTTCGTCTCCACCGCCTGGTGGCTCAGCGTGATCCCCGGCATCGTGATCCTCGTCATCGTGCTCGCCGTCAACCGCCTCGCACGGGCCATCGGAGAGAGCAAATGACCGCCGACAACCTCCTCACCGTGACCGGCCTCGCCGTCGACTACACCTCGCGCACCGGAACGACCCACGCGGTCCGCGGCGTCGACTTCGTGGTGCCCCGGGGCTCCATCGTCGCGATCGTCGGCGAGTCGGGCTCGGGCAAGAGCACCATCTCCCAGTCGCTCGTGCGCAGCCTCGCCGAGGGCGGCGCGATCGTCGGCGGCGCGATCGAGTTCGACGGGCGCGACCTCACCCAGCTTCCGGAGCGGGCCCTCCGAGGCATCCGCGGGGCCGAGATCGGCTTCGTCCCCCAGGATCCGAGCAACTCGCTCAACCCGCTGCTCAGGGTCGGCGAGCAGATCGCCGAGATCCTGCGACTGCACAAGAAGACGAGCCGGGCGGATGCCGCGGCCGAGGCCGTGCGGATCCTCGACGAGGTCGGCATCCCGAACGCCGCGGCGCGGGCGGGGCAGTACCCGCACGAGCTCTCCGGCGGAATGAAGCAGCGCGTGCTCATCGGCATCGCGTGGGCGTGCGCGCCCAAGCTCGTCATCGCCGACGAGCCGACGAGCGCGCTCGACGTCACGGTGCAGCGCCACGTTCTCGACCGCATCGAGTCGCTCGCGCGCGAACACGGCACCGCCGTGCTGCTGGTGACCCACGACCTCGCGGTGGCCGCCGACCGCGCCGACCAGATCATCGTGATGCAACACGGACGCATCGTCGAGACCGGCACGGCCGCGCAGGTGCTCGGCTCACCCGCACACGAGTACACGCGCGAACTCGTCTCCGCCGCCCCCGGGCTGTCCAGCGCTCGGCTCTCGGCGAGGCCCCTCGCGGTCGCGAGCGAAGCCCTCACCCTCGGGTTCCGCGACGCCCGCGCCCGGGCGACCGACAACATCCTCGAGGTCGCCGGCCTCACGAAGACCTTTGTGCTCCGCAGCGCGGGCGTCGCCACCTCGTTCACCGCCGCCGACGATGTGACGTTCGCGGTGCCGCGCGGCAGCACGTTCTCGATCGTGGGGGAGTCGGGATCGGGCAAGACCACGACCGCGCGGATGGTGGCGCGCATCACCGACGCCGACGCCGGCTCGATCACGTTCGACGGCGACGACATCTCCGCGACGAAGGGCGAGGCGCTGCGACAGCTGCGCCGGCGCATCCAGGTCGTCTACCAGAACCCCTTCGGCTCGCTCGACCCGACCATGACGGTGGAGCGCATCGTGACCGAGCCGCTGCGCGCGTTCCGCATCGGGGCGAAGGCCCAACGCGCCGAGACGACCCGCGCACTGCTGAACGCCGTGCGACTCGACCCCGCACTGGCCGAGCGCCGCCCCACCCAGCTGAGCGGCGGCCAACGCCAACGCGTCGCGATCGCCCGGGCCCTCGCCCTCGGTCCCGAGCTACTGGTGCTCGACGAGCCCGTCTCGGCGCTCGACGTCTCGGTGCAGGAGCAGATCCTGCAGCTTCTCGTCGACCTGCAGGCCGAATTCGGGCTCAGCTATCTCTTCATCTCGCACGACCTCGGGGTGATCCGCCAGGTCTCCGACCACATCGCGGTGATGAAACTCGGCTCGATGATCGAGCAGGGGCCCGCCCGCATCGTGCTGGGCAGTCCCGCCCAGCAGTACACGCGCGAACTTCTCGCGGCGATTCCCGGAAGGCGCAACGAATGAGCCGTATCGACGAGGAGACCATCAGGGCGATGCCCAAGGCCGAGGTGCACGTGCACCTCGAGGGCGGCTTCGAGCTCGTCGACCTGCTCGACCTCGCGAAGGCCGCCGGCGTCCCCCTGCCCGGCCCCGCGCGCTCGCTCTTCGACATCAGCACCCACTACGCCGCGCACCCCGATCCGAAAACGAAGGAGATCGCGCCGAACGGCGGCACGGCGACCGGTGTCGGCGTCGACGGACTCAGCGGATTCCTTCGTTTTCTCGACTGGGAGTGCTCGCTCGTGACCACCGCCGAGCAGGCCGCCCGCGTCGCCTACCGCTTCGCCGCACGCGAGAGCGCGTCGGGCGTGCGCTACGCCGACGTCGTGGTGAACCCCACACACTGGAGCGCGTGGCGCGGACGCACCCCCGCCCTGCTCGCGGCCTTCGCGGAGGGTCTCGCCGAGGCCGAGCAGGACGGCCTCGCCCGGGTCGGGCTGTGCGTCTCGCTGTTGCGCACGCAGAGCCAGACCGAGGCCGCCGACCTCGTCGAGTGGATGGCCGCCGCGCGCCCCGACCGGGTGGTCGCGTTGTCGGTCGACGGCGACGAGCGCGTCTCCGGACGCACCGGCGCCAAGTTCGCCGCCGCTTTCACCGCCGCGAAGAACGCCGGCTTCCACCGCACCGTGCATGCCGGCGAGTCGAGCGGTCCGGAGGGCGTCTGGGACGCGATCACGCTGCTGCACGCCGAGCGCATCGACCACGGCGTGCGGTCGATCGACGACCCCGCCCTGGTCGAACGCCTCGTCGAGACGCAGGTCTCCCTCGGCATCTGCCCCCGCTCGAACGTGCTGCTCGGCGTCTACCCGGACTGGTCGAGCCACCCGCTCGAGCGGCTGCGCGAGGCCGGAGTCACCGTGACGGTCAACACCGACGACCCGGCACCGCTCGCAACCCGGCTCGAGTCGGAATGGGCCATGTGCGCCGACACCTTCGGCTGGGGGATGGACGAGATCACCGAGATCGCGCACAACTCGGTGCACGCGAGCTTCGCCGACGACGACCTGAAACGCGACCTGCACAACGAGATCGCCGAATTCGCGACGGTCGCGGCGCACTGATGAGCACGGCGCTGCGACCCGAGCTGCTCCCCACCAACGAGGAGCTCGCCCTGCTGCGCCTCGTCGCCATCGGCGCTGCGCCCGCCGACCTGATCGTGCGCGGGGGGCGTGTGCTCGCCGTGCACACCGGCGAGTTTGTCGAACGCGACGTCGTCATCTCCGGGCGGCACATCGCGGCGATCACCCCCGTGGGCCACTTCGAGTGCGCCACGGTGATCGACGCCGCCGGCGCCCACGTGGTGCCGACGTTCATCGACGCCCACCTGCACATCGAGTGGACCATGCTGACCCCCGGCGAGCTGGCCCGGGTGAGCGTTCCCCGCGGCACCACCACCGTGCTCACCGACCCCGACGGACTCGCCAACGTCGCGGGCATCCCGGGCATGGACTTCATGCGCGAGACCCGCACCCCGCTGCGCATCTTCGAGCAGGTGAGCCCGTCTACCCCGGTCAACGCCGAGCTGGAACGCGGCGGCGCGGTCGTGGCGGAGCAGGATGTGCTCGACCGAGTCGCCGACGCGCGTTCGGTCTCGCTCGGCGAGGGAAATCCCTTCGACCTGAGCGCGCGGGCCACGAACCGGTTTCGTGAGGCGCTCGTCACGGGCAAACGCATCACCGGGCACAGCGCCCGGCAGAGCGGCGAGGGGCTGTGGGGCTACCTCGCCGCCGGTGTCGGCGACGACCACAACGCCGCGACCGTCGACGAGGTGCTCGACCGCGTGCGACTCGGGGCCATGATCACGCTGATGAGCGGGTCGATGAACGACAACACCGTCGAGGTCTTCTCCGACCTCGAGGCGCTCGCACCGGCCCTCGGCCACATGTCGTTCTGCGCCGACGACAAACACGTTCTCGACCTCGCAACCGAGGGCCACATCGACCACCACGTGCGGCAGGCTATCGCCGCGGGCGTGCCGGCGGCACAGGCCTACCGCATGGCGACCTGGCAGCCCGCGCTCTACTACCGCCTCGACCATGTTCTCGGATCGCTCACCCCCGGCCGCCTCGCCGACCTGCAGATCATCGACGACCTCGCCGTCGTGCGGCCGAGCAAGGTGGTGGTCGGAGGCGCGCTCGTCGCCGTCGACGGGGTGCCCCACTTCGACAACACCGACCCGGTTCCCGGCTGGCTGCTCGAGACCATGCACGTGCCCGACCGGTTCGACGCCGGCCTGCTCGCCGTGCGAGCGCCGGGCACGACGGCCGTGGTGCAGGCCATGGAGATGTACGACGGCTACTTCAAGCGGGCCTTCCACGTGACCCTCCCCGTGACGGGCGGCGAAGTGCGCACGGCTCCCCGCCTCGACGTCCTCAAGATCGCCATCGTCGACCGCCACTACGGCGACGCTCAGTGCGGCGTCGGGTTCGTGCGCGGCTTCACCCTCACGCGCGGGGCCATCGCGGTCAGCATCAACTGCACCAACGCCAATATCGTCGCGGTCGGAGTCGACGACGCCGACATCGCCGTCGCGGTGGGCGCCCTCCGCGACCAGGGCGGCGGGTTCGTCGTCGTCGACGGCGGCCGGGTGATCGCGCGGGTGGTGCTCCCGGTGGGCGGCATGATGAGCGCCGCACCGTGGGAGTCGACCGCCGGGGCGCTGTCCGCGGCCAATGACGCGGCGTTCGAGATCGGCTGCCGCATCCGCTCGCCCTTTATGGTGCTCTCGTTCGTCGGGCTCGGCGTCGTGCCCGACCTGGGCCTCACCGAACTCGGCCTGATCGACGCCGCGAGCCAGACTTTCATCGATCTGGTGCTCGCGGTCGGTCCGGACGGGATAGCCTGCCGCTGTCCCAACCACGACTTTCCGGTGCATTCGATCATGGAGGATCATTCGTGACGATCAACCGCCCCCAGCCCGCCGCCGCCCGTGCCCGCACCGAAGACGAGCGCATCCGCGGGGGAGTGCTTCGCTTCGTGCGCGACGCGGTGGGCGCCAACAGCCCGCTGCACGGCGAGGTCGAGCTCGCCAAGCGGCTCGACGCCTCGCGCCAGCAGGTGCGCCACGCGCTCTCCTCGCTCGAGCGGCAGGGCATCGTGAAGCGCCGCCAGGGTGCCGCCACCGTGGTCGACCCCGTGGCCCTGCGGATGAGCGTGCGCCTCGAGGAGCAGCTCGAGCACTCCGAACTGCTCGCCCGGATGGGCTTCTCTCCCGAGGTCGATGTGATCGAGTCGTCGCTGGCGCCGCTGCCGGCCGCGGTCGCGCCGCTGCTCACGGGCGACGCCGGACCCACGGCCTTCCGCACGCTCAAGCGTTGGCGGGCCGACGGTGTGCCGGCGATGCTCGCCGACGACATCGTGGCGCTGCCCGCCGAGGTTCCCGAGCGGCTGAGCGCCGACGAGTCGGTGTTCGCCATCGCCGAGCGGGTGTGGGGCGAGTCGATCGTCTGGGAGGTGGCGACCCCCGGTGTCGCCGTGCTCGACGAACGCCGTGCCGAACTGCTCGAACTGCCCGTCGGGGCGCCCGTGTTCACCCTCGAGATCATCGGAACCACCGTGAGCGGCCGCCGGACCTTCCACGCCCTCGAGCTGCACAACCCCGCGATCGTCAGCTACTCGTTCGTGCGCACGGTGCGCCCGCCGTGGAGCACCCCCTACAACGGCGAATAGCCCGCACCAGAAGGAGCCACAATGATCTCGCGACTGTCGCCGACAGCCCCTCCCGCTCACGAACAGGCGTGGATCGACACCGTGACCCGGCTCGCCGTCGGCTTCGCCGAGCGCGCGGCCCACTACGACGAGGTCGGCGAGATCCCCCTCGAGAACCTCAACGCCCTCTCGGGATGCGGGCTGGATGTCGCGTGCCTCCCGGTCTCGGCGGGCGGCGAGGGCCTGTCGTTCCGCACGATCGGCGCCGTCGTCGCGATCATCTCGGCGGCGTGCCCGTCGACCGGTGCCCTCTGGCTGATGCACATCGGCGCGGCCCACGGTCTGGTCACCCTCGGCGACCCGGCCGCATCCGCGTTCTTCGCCGCCGAGCTGAAGGCGGGCAAGCGTTTCGCCAACGCCCTCTCCGAGCCGACGAGCGGCAACATGTTCCTTATGCCGCAGCAGGCGGCCCGGCCGGTGGAGGGCGGCTTCGCGCTGTCGGGCGCCAAGCGCTTCGTCTCGGGGTGCGAGATCGCCGACTACTACCTCACCAACACCCTCGTCGACGGCGAACCCGCCTTCTTCGGCGTCGCCCGCGACGACACCGTCAGCTTCATCCCGATCTGGGACACGATGGGCATGCGCGCCACGCGCAGCCAGCTGATGAGCTTCGACGGAACCGTGTTGCGCGCCGAGTTCCGCTGCAACCGGCCGACGGCCGAGCAGGCCAACCTCATCTCGGCCGGGCTGCCGTTCGTGTCGATCGGCATCGCCGAGAGCGCGCTCGACGCGTATACGACGCAGGCCAGGGGCCGCGTCATCCCGAGCACCGGGGAGCCGCTGTCGAGGATGCAGTGGCTGAAGTTCGACACGGCCGAGTCGTTCACGCAGCTGCGCGCCGCCCGCCTGGTCGCCGAGCAGACGATGTGGCTGGCCGACAACGCTCATCCGGATGCGACCCCGGTCGCGGTCGAGGCCAAATACCTCGCGAACGAGATCGCGAAGAAGGTCGCGGCGCTCGGCGTGAAGGTCGGCGGCGGGTCGGGCTACCTGCGCACGTCGCCCATCCAGCGCCATTTCCGAGATGCCCAGGCCGGCGCGCTGATGGCCTACTCGGTGGAGGTCTGCCAAGACGTCATCGGCGGCTGGGTGCTCGACCCCGCCTAGCCTGCGCCCCGCGGCAGACAGCTACGCGCTGCGCTCCTCCGTCAGCTCGCGCTCCTCCGGCAGTTCGAGCTCGACGGCGGTGAGCGGCCGCGCCACCGACTCGATCGTGGCGGCGGTGCCGATGACCTTCGACTCGTCGAGCACGTTGAGCTTGCGCGCGGTGACGAGCACACGCGACTCGAGCGAGTTCGCGAATTGGTTGTAGCTGGCCACCGTCGAGTCGATGGAGCGGCGCAGCTTGTCGGCGTGCTCCGACAGGGTCGAGAGCCGCTGGTAGAGCTCCTTGCCCAGGTCGAACAGGTTCTTCGCGTCTTCGGTGAGCACGTCTTGCTGCCAGGTGAACGCGACCGTCTTCAGCAGCGACCACAGCGTCACCGGCGAGGCGAGCGCGACCCGCTTGCCGAACGCGTAGTCCATGATGCTCGGGTCGGCCTCCATCGCAGACGCCACGAGCGACTCGCTCGGGATGAACGCGATCACGAGTTCGGGGGAGGCGTCGAGACCCGCCCAGTAGGCCTTGCTCGCGAGGGTATCGATGTGTCCTCGCACCACCCGCACGTGCTGCTTCATCAGGGCGTCTCGGCGGGCGCCCTCTTCGCCGGTGGCGGTCGCCGCGATCTGCGACGCCTCGAGGTAGGCGGTGAACGGAACCTTCGCGTCGACCGCGATGTTCTTGCCGCCCGGGAGGTGGATGACCATGTCGGGCCGCCCGGCTCCCGCATCCGAGACGATGGATGACTGCACGTCGAAGTCGACCCGTTCGATGAGCCCGGCCGCCTGCACGACGTTGCGCAACTGGGTCTCGCCCCAGACGCCTCGAGTGCCGTTGTTGCGCAGTGCTGAGGCGAGCGACTCGGCCGTGCCGCGCAGCCGCTCTTCTGACTCGGTGGCGTTCTTCAACTGCTCGCTCAGCTGGCCGTGCTGCAACGACCGTTGCGCCTCGAGCTCGGCGACCGTCTGCTGCATCGTGCGCAGGGTCTCCTGCACGGGCGACAGGGCCTGCAGCACGCGGTTGTCGGCCTCCCGGCCCTGCTGCGCTGCCCGCTGCTGGGCGAGAAGCTGCTCGACCTGCTCGCGGAGCGCCACGGCGGTGGCGTCGGATGCCGCGGCCTCGGCCTTGAGCTCGCCGACGAGTTCGGCCGTGGCCGACCGGTCGTCGCCCGCGCCCGCCCGCGCGCCGGCGCGGGCCGCCACGAGCAGCCCGATCACACCGCCGAGCACCACGCCGAGGAGGAGGCCGATCAGCAGTGCCAGTATGGGATCCATGCTGCCAGTGTCGCACCGGGTGCCGACATCGCCGGGAGCGAAACGACCCGTTCCGGGCGACAATGGTGACGATGACATTCTTCCGCCGCCGCCGCCGCGGGCAGCTCGACCTCGGCCACTACATCGCACCCGCAGCCGCGCAGGCCGTGCCGGTGCAGCGCGTCGTCGACGAGGGTCTGCTGGTGGCGGTCTCCGGCATCCGCATGGCAGTCAAGAACCGCATGATCGTGGCGGCCCTGCGCGACGGACTCGACTACAGCCACGACCACTACGCGGCGTTCGCGACCGAGCGCATCGCCGAGGTCGCCGAGCACGAAGAGGGCGCGGCCGCGCAGCTGCGTCGTCGCATCGACATCGCGGCGATGCCGTTCGACGACCTCGACCGCGTGGAGTACGAGCGTCGCGAGCAGATCCGCCGGCAGCTCGCCGGCGCCCTGCGCCAGCTGGCGGCCGACGACGCCGCACTGGGTGTCATCCTCGACGAGGCCAGGCACGCCGCGCTCGACGATATCGGCGCAAATCTGGCACCGCGGTCGACCACCCTCACGACCGCGTCGGGGGAGCACTACACGGCGGGCCCCGACTACGACGACGACAAGGGTGACCGTGTCGCCGCTCTCATCGTGCTCGACCTCGCGCTGCTGGCGGTGGAACGCGGCACGTCGCTCGACCAGATCACGGAGTAGGCGACCCGATCAGCGAGCAGCCCGCGCTAGTTGACCGGCCCGGTCCACTTCTCGCCGGGGCCCTTTCCCACAGCGTCGGGGATCGACGAGGCCTCGCGGAAGGCGAGCTGGAGTGTGCGCAGTCCGTCACGCAACGCCAGGGCGTGGTGGTCGCCGAGCTCGGGGGCGCTCGCGGTGACCAGGCCGGCGAGGGCGTTGATCAGCTTGCGTGCCTCGTCGAGGTCGATCTGCGATTCGGCGTCGGGGTCGTCGGCGAGCCCCAGCTTGACGGCGGTCGCGCTCAGGAGGTGGATGGCGACGGTGTTGATGACCTCGATCGCGGGAACCTCTCCGATGTCGCGGATCTCGACGTCGGGGTCGAGCGCCGAAGCGGAGTGGTCGTGCCCGTCGCCGCCGTGCAGAGTCGAGCTCGAGGCGTGGTCGTGGGAGTAGGGCTCGCTCATCGAATGCTTCCTTAGTCTTTTCGCGCAGTGTCTGCTATTCTTGTGCAGGCTTCGGGGCTTGCCCCGATACGAAAGTGGAGATTCTCCCACCCGTCAACCGCTTCTCAAGGTTACCGGGTAGTTACACCCCGCCGTTGTTGTGCTGCAGAGCGCTGCACCGGTAGACAAACAGGGTGTTGGCGTAGCACTCAAAAGCAACGCGTGAATTCTTCTCTTCGTCCCTGCCCGGCATCCGTCGGTCAGAGTGGCCGACTGACTACAAGAGGAGTTCCGCATCAGCGATCCCCGTACTAACGACCGAATCCGTGTTCCGGAGGTCCGACTCGTCGGACCCGCCGGTGAGCAGATCGGTGTCGTTGCCATTGACGTGGCACTTCGACTTGCCCAGGAGGCCGACCTGGATTTGGTTGAGGTTGCTCCCAACTCCAAGCCTCCCGTCGCCAAGATCATGGACTACGGCAAGTTCAAGTACGAAGAGGCCCAGAAGGCCAAGGAAGCACGCCGCAACCAGGCGAACACGATCCTCAAAGAGGTTCGTTTCCGTCTGAAGATCGACGTGCACGACTACGAGACCAAGCGCAAGCGTGCCGAGGGCTTCCTCGCCGCCGGCGACAAGGTCAAGGCCATGATCCTGTTCCGCGGCCGCGAGCAGTCGCGTCCCGACCAGGGCGTGCGTCTGCTCAAGCGTTTCGCAGAAGACGTGTCGGAGTTCGGCACGATCGAGTCGAGCCCCACGATCGACGGCCGCAACATGGTCATGGTCATCGGCCCGCTCAAGACGAAGGCGACGGCCAAGGCCGAAGCCGAGGCCCGTCGTGTTGCGAACAAGCCGGCCAAGGGATCCAGCACGGATGCCACGGACGGCGACGACGAGACCGACGAGGTCTCCCCAGAACCTACAGAAGCTGTACCCGCAGAGACTGTGTCGGCTGACGATTCAGCCGTAGATGTATCAACGAAAGAGGATAAAGATGCCTAAGCAGAAGACGCACTCGGGCGCCAAGAAGCGCTTCAAGCTCACCGGTACCGGCAAGGTCAAGAAGCAGGGTGCCGGCATGCGACACAACCTGGAAGTCAAGTCGAGCAAGGTCAAGCGCAGCTTGAACCAGGACCGACTCGTCGCACCCGCCGACGCGAAGATGATCAAGAAGCTTCTCGGCAAGTAGTTCCGACTACCAGCCCCGAACCCACACTTTTAGGAAATAAGAACAATGGCAAGAGTAAAAAGAGCGGTAAACGCTCACAAGAAGCGTCGCGTCATCCTCGAGCGCGCGAAGGGCTACCGCGGACAGCGTTCGCGCCTCTACCGCAAGGCCAAGGAGCAGGTCACCCACTCCCTTGTCTACGCATACCGTGACCGCCGCGCCCGCAAGGGTGACTTCCGTCGCCTGTGGATCCAGCGCATCAACGCCGCGTCGCGCGCGAACGGCCTGACCTACAACCGCCTCATCCAGGGTCTCAACCTTGCCGGCGTGCAGGTCGACCGTCGCATCCTCGCCGACCTCGCCGTCACCGAGCCCGCCACGTTCGCCGCCATTGTCGCGACCGCCAAGGCCGCCCTTCCCGCCGACACCTCGGCACCGAAGGTCAAGGCGTAGCTCTTCAGTTTTTATCGTTCGACGCGCTGGTGCTCCTCGTGAGCACCAGCGCGTTGCCCGTTTAAAAGGGCGCGTCACAACTAAACTGAATGCCATGATCGACAACCCGCGCTCCCCTCGAGTACGCGGCGTGGCAAAGCTAGCCAAGAGAGACGCCCGGTCCCAGACCGGGCTCTTTCTTTTGGAAGGCCCCCAAGCCGTTACCGAAGCCCTTACCTACCGTTCGGAGCTTCTCGTGGAGCTCTTCGCGACCCCGACAGCTCTCGACAAGTACCCCGAGATCGCGAGAATCGCAGACGAGATCGGCCTCGAGGTCGAATTCGTCACGGAAGACGTTCTCGACTCGATGGCCGACACGGTCACGCCCCAGGGCATCATCGCCGTCTGCAAGCAGTTCCCCACGTCGCTGAAAGACATCCTCGCGGCCGAGCCCAAGCTCATCGCCATCCTCGAAGAGGTGCGCGACCCCGGAAACGCGGGAACGATCATCAGAGCCGCGGATGCCGCCGGGGCCGACGCGATCATCCTCACCGGCCGGAGCGTCGACCTCTACAACCCGAAGGTCGTCCGTGCGACCACCGGCTCGATCTTCCACATCCCCGTCGCGGTGGCGGCCGACCTCGAGACCGTGATCGAGAAGGTCAAGGGCTACGGCCTGCAGATCCTCGCGGCCGACATCAAGGGCGCAGACCTGCTCGAGGCGCGCACGACCGGCGTTCTCGACAAGCCGACCGCCTGGCTCTTCGGCAACGAGGCCCGTGGACTGAACGACGAGCACTTCGCTCTCGCCGACAGCGCCATCACGGTTCCGATCTACGGACACGCAGAATCGATGAACCTCGCGACCGCGGCATCCGTCTGCCTGTATGAAAGCGCATTCGCTCAGCGCCTCGCATAAGCGACTCGGATTCACGCCGAGTGTTTCAAATGAGTTAAGAATGGCTTCAAGGTTTGGCCCCCACCCGGCCCGTGTGGTTGGGTGGGGTCATGGAACCACTAGTCGTCGTAGACCACGTCAATAAGCACTACGGCGAACTGCATGTTCTGAAAGACATCACCACCACCATCCACCGAGGCGAGGTGGTCGTGGTGATCGGCCCCAGCGGCTCGGGCAAGTCGACGCTGTGTCGTGCGATCAACCGCCTCGAGACCATCGACAGCGGCACCATCACCATCGACGGCAAGAAGCTCCCCGAAGAGGGCGCCGAACTCGCGCGACTGCGCGCCGACGTCGGCATGGTGTTCCAGAGCTTCAACCTGTTCTCGCACAAGACGATCCTGCAGAACGTCACGCTCGGCCAGACCAACGTGCGCAAGCGGTCGAAGGCAGACGCCGACAAGCGCGCCATGGAGCTCCTCGACCGCGTGGGCGTCGCCAACCAGGCCCACAAGATGCCGTCGCAGCTCTCCGGCGGACAGCAGCAGCGCGTCGCCATCGCGCGCGCCCTCGCCATGGACCCCAAGGTCATGCTCTTCGACGAGCCAACTTCCGCCCTCGACCCCGAGATGATCACCGAGGTCCTCGACGTGATGGTCGGTCTCGCCAAAGACGGCATGACCATGGTCGTCGTCACCCACGAGATGGGATTCGCCCGCAAGGCCGCGCAGCGTGTGCTGTTTATGGCCGACGGCTCCATCGTCGAAGAGGCCACTCCCGAGAAGTTCTTCACCGATCCCCAGAGCACGAGAGCGAAAGACTTTCTCTCGAAGGTACTTACCCACTAATCGGTGGGCGAGCAACACAGCATCACAGCAACCAGGAGGAAACCATGAGGCTCAAAAAAAGTCTTCTGATCTCAGCCATCGCCCTCACCGGCGTGCTCGCGCTCAGCGCCTGCACCAACTCGGCAGCACCCGAAGCGGAGGTGACGCCCGAGGCTGAGGTCTCGTTCGAGGCGGGCACCACGATGGCGGCGCTCAACGAGGCAGGCACCATCACCATCGGCACGAAGTTCGACCAGCCGCTGTTCGGCCTGGCCGGCCCCGACGGGACCCCCGTCGGCTTCGACGTCGAGATCGGCAAGCTCATCGCCGCGAAGCTCGGAATCCCCGCCGACGGCATCAAGTGGACGGAGACGGTCTCCAAGAACCGCGAGCCGTTCATCCAGAGCGGCGACGTCGACCTGGTCATCGCGACCTACACGATCAACGACGTGCGCAAAGAGGTCGTCTCGTTCGCGGGACCCTACTACGTCGCCGGCCAGGACATCCTCGTGCTCGACGGCAACCCCGACGGCATCGAGAGCGTCGAAGACCTCGCGGGCAAGACTGTCTGCAGCGTCACCGGATCGACCTCCGAGAAGAACCTGATCGCCGCCGGCGTCACGGTGCTTCCCGCGGCCGGCTATTCCGACTGCCTCGAGCCGCTGCGCTCGGGAGCCGTCACCGCGGTCTCGACCGACAACGTGATCCTCGCCGGTCTCGCCGACCAGAACGAGGGCGAGTTCGAGGTCGTGGGCAACCCCTTCACCGAGGAGCCCTACGGCATCGGTCTGGCTCTCGAAGACGACGTCTTCCGTGCCTGGATCAACGACACCCTCACCGAGGCCTACGACGACGGCTCCTGGGCCGACGCGTGGGAGGCCACCGCGGGCAAGGTCCTCGAGACCCCCGACCCGCCGGCAGTGGACAACTACACGCGCTAAGCACTACCCGAGAATGGCCCGCACGAGGTGACTCGTGCGGGCCGTTCCATCGCTCGCAACAACTACGCCACTAGAACCGGCAAGAAAGGGAGGTGGGCACATGGATGCCGTTATCGAAAACCTTCCGGTATTCCTCGAGGGATTCGGCAAGACCCTGGGGCTCCTCGTGACCTCCGGCATTCTCGCCCTCGTTCTGGGAACCGTCATCGCCGCCATGCGCATCTCGCCGGTCGGTTCACTCCGCGGCTTCGCCGCCGTCTACACCGAGCTCGTGCGCAACACCCCGCTCACCCTCGTGCTCTTCTTCTGCGGCGTGCTGCTGCCCGCGCTGGGCTTCCCGCCCAACTACTTCGCCCTCGCCGTGCTCGGGCTCACCGTGTACACCTCCCCGTTCTTCGCTGAGGCGATCCGCTCGGGCATCAACGGCGTGCCGATCGGTCAGGCCGAAGCGGCCCGCAGCCTCGGCCTCGGCTTCGGCCAGACCCTGCGCCACGTCGTGATGCCGCAGGCACTGCGTATGGTCGTGCCCCCCATCATCAACGTCTTCATCGCCCTGACCAAGAACACCTCGGTCGCCGGCGGATTCTTCGTCATCGAGCTCTTCGCCTCCGCCAGCGTGGTCATCAACGACCGCGGCGACGAAGTCATCGCGATCCTCCTCGCGGTCGCCGCGTTCTACCTGCTCATCACCATCCCGCTCGGCTTCATCGCCGCCCGGGTCGAGAAGAGAGTGGCGATCCTGCGATGAGCAACTCCGTTCTGTACGACGTTCCCGGGCCCAAGGCCCGCCGCCGCTCGCTGATCCTGTCGATCATCGGTGTGCTGTTCATCCTCGGCCTCCTGGCCCTCCTGTATTCGGCCCTCGCCGCGCCGCGTGTCGCGGTCAACGGCAACGTGACCCCGAGCCTGCTCGACCCGAGCCGCTGGGACATCTTCAGTGACGTGCAACTCTGGCTCGGCGTGCTGCGCGGACTCCAAGGCACACTCGCGATGGCCATCCCGGCCGCCATCGGCGCGCTCGTCATCGGGGTGTTGTTCTGCTTCGGCCGTACCTCGACCACCGCGTGGATCCGCGTGCCCACGTCGGTGCTGCTCGAGCTCTTCCGTGGCATCCCGGTGCTGCTGCTGATGCTCTTCACGCTGCTCGTCTTCTCCACCGGCAACTACCTCGCCGGAATCATCGGCCTCGCGGTCTACAACGGCGCGATCATCGGCGAGGCGCTGCGTGCCGGAATCAACTCCCTGCCCCGCGGCCAGCGCGAGTCGGGGCTCGCCATCGGGCTCACCCCGGTGCAGACGCGGCTGAAGATCGAGTTTCCGCAGGCGTTCCGTCAGATGCTGCCGATCATCATCGCCCAGCTCGTTGTGCTGCTCAAGGACACCTCGCTCGCGTACATCATCGGCTACCCCGAGCTGCTGCGCTACGTCATGACGTTCCTCAAGAACTACTACGGAGCCAGCTACCAGTTCTCGCTCTTCGCCGTCGTCCTCGTGGTCTACCTCGCCCTGAACCTCACCCTGTCGTGGGTCGCGCGTCTCGTAGCGCGCCGCACGGCCGGGGGCCGCACGCCGCGCGGGCGTGGGAAGGGCCGCAACACGGACGCACCTGTCGTCGACCTCTCCAGGGTTCCCGACGCCGGTATGGGCGGCGGCGGTTCGATCTAGCGCTTCCCGCTAAACTCGGTGCTTGTGTCAGAACCCACCGAGATCACCGAAGAGGCCGTGACAGCGGCCGTCGACGCCGCCCTCGCGGCGGTCGCCGCCACCAGCACCGTGAGTGAGCTCAAGCTCGCCCGCGCCGCGCACACGGGGGAGACCTCGACGCTCGCGAAGCTCAACGCGCTGATGCGCAGCGTGCCGGGCGATCAGAAGGCCGCCGCCGGCAAGCTCGTCGGGCAGGCCCGCGGCACGGTGAATCAGGCCGTCGCCGCCCGCGAGGCCGAGCTGGCCGTCGCCGAGGAGAGTGCCAAGCTCGCGGCGGAGGCCGTTGACGTCACCGCCGTTCCCGTGCGCTGGAACGCCGGCGCGCGCCATCCGATCTCCCTCCTGATGGAGAAGATGAGCGACATCTTCGTCGGCATGGGCTGGGAGGTCGCGGAGGGACCGGAGCTCGAGAACGAGTGGTTCAACTTCGACGCGCTCAACTTCGACGAAGACCACCCGGCCCGCGCCATGCAGGACACCTTCTTCGTCGACCCGGTCGAGTCGCACCTCGTGCTGCGCACCCACACCTCGCCCGTGCAGATCCGTTCGCTGCTCGGCCGCGAACTGCCCGTCTACGTCGTCGCTCCCGGCCGCGTGTACCGCACCGACGAGCTCGACGCCACGCACACCCCCGTGTTCCACCAGATCGAGGGCATCGCGATCGACAAGGGCCTCACGATGGCGCACCTGCGCGGCACCCTCGAGCACCTCGCCCGCGCCACCTTCGGCGAGGGCGCGCAGATCCGTCTGCGCCCCAACTTCTTCCCCTTCACCGAGCCGAGCGCCGAGATGGACGTCTGGCAGCCGAACGCCAAGGGCGGCGCGCGCTGGGTGGAGTGGGGCGGATGCGGCATGGTCAACAGAAACGTGCTGCGGGCGGCCGGCATCGACCCCGACGAATACCAGGGCTTCGCCTTCGGTCTCGGGATCGACCGCACGCTGCAGTTCCGCAATGACATGAATGACATGAGAGACATGGTCGAGGGCGACATCCGCTTCAGCCAGCAGTTCGGAATGGTGGTCTGATGCGCATCCCAGTCAGCTGGCTCGGCGAGTACGTCGACCTGCCCGAAGACGTCTCCGTCGAGCACATCCACGCCGCGCTCGTGCGCGTCGGCTTCGAAGAGGAGGGATTCCACGCCTTCGACCTGAGCGGACCCGTCGTGGTCGGCCAGGTGCTCGAGTTCACCCCCGAGGCCCAGTCGAACGGCAAGACCATCAACTGGTGCCAGGTGGATGTGGGGGAGGGCGAGCCGCGAGGCATCGTCTGCGGCGCACACAACTTCGCCGTCGGCGACAAGGTCGTCGTCTCGCTGCCCGGCGCCGTGCTGCCCGGCCCGTTCCCGATCGCCGCGCGCAAGACCTACGGCCACGTCTCCGACGGCATGATCGCCTCGGCCCGCGAGCTGGGCCTCGGCGAGGAGCACGACGGCATCCTCGTGCTGTCGTCGCTCGGCCTCGACCCCGAGGTCGGCGTCGACGCGATCGAACTGCTCGGCCTGAACGACTTCGCGGTCGAGATCAACGTGACGCCCGACCGCGGCTACGCGCTGTCGCTGCGCGGAGTCGCCCGCGAGTACTCGCACTCGACCGGTGCCGCGTTCCGCGACCCCGCGCTCTCGGTCCCTGAGCTTGTCGAAGGGCCCGCTTCGAGTGGCTCAGCGACCGGGTTCCCCGTCACCATCACCGACACCGCACCCATCCGCGGCCGCGCGGGCGTCGCGGTGTTCGAGTCGCGCGTGGTGCGCGGCATCGACGCGACGCGTCCGACCCCGCCGTGGATGGTCGCACGCCTCGCCCTCGCCGGGGTGCGGTCCATCTCGCTGCCCGTCGACATCACGAACTACGTGATGTTCGAGCTCGGCCAGCCGATCCACGGCTACGACCTCGACACCCTCACCGGCGGCATCACGGTCCGTCGCGCCACCGCGGGGGAGAAGTTCGAGACCCTCGACGGCAAGCTGCGCACGCTCGACGTCGAAGACCTGCTGGTGACCGACGAGTCGGGTGCGATCGGCCTCGCCGGCGTTATGGGCGGCGCGAAGACCGAGATGTCCGCCTCGACCACCGACGTGCTGATCGAGGCCGGCAACTGGGAGCCCGTGTCGATCGCGCGCACGGCCCGCCGTCACAAGCTTCCGAGCGAGGCGGCGAAGCGCTACGAGCGCGGCGTCGACCCGCTCGTCGCCGCCCCCGCCGTCGCCCGGGTCGTGCAGCTGCTCGTCGAACTGGCCGGCGGAACCGCCGACAGCCTCGGCTCGTCGTTCAGCACGTTCGAGGCATCCGCCCCCATCGAGCTCCCCGCCGACTACGCGGCGAACCTCATCGGCGTCGACTACACGCCCGCCGAGATCGTCGACGCTCTCACCGTCATCGGCGCCGTGGTCGAGACCACCGCCGACGGCTACAGCGTCACGGCCCCGACCTGGCGCCCCGACCTCACCGACAAGGCCACCCTCGTCGAAGAGGTCGCCCGCATCGTCGGCTACGACCGCATCCCCTCCGTGCTGCCCGTCGCGCCTCCCGGCCGCGGTCTCACCCGTTCGCAGTCGCTGCGCCGTTCCGCGTCGCAGGCGCTCGCGGGCGGCGGCCTCACCGAGGTGCTGTCGTACCCGTTCGTCACGAGTGCGAGCAACACGCTCTTCGGCTCCGCCGCGGGCGAGCCGGTCGCGGCGATCAAACTTGCGAACCCGCTCGACTCCGAGTTCGGCTGGATGCGGACATCCGTTCTGCCCGGCCTTCTGGATGCCGCGCGCCGCAACCTCTCCCGCGGACTCACCGACCTCGCGCTCTACGAGATCGGCCTCGTGTTCACCCCCGTCGCGGGGGAGGCCTACGGCAGCGGAGCGCTTCCGGTCGGCAACGAACGTCCGTCGATGGACGCCCTCCTCGAACTCAACGCGGGAATCCCGCCGCAGCCGTGGCACGTCGGAGCGCTCTACCTCGGCGACACCGTGGTGAAGCAGCCCGGGCAGCCCGCCGTCCCGTCGGGGCTCGCCGACGCCATCGGCGCCGCCCACCAGCTGGCCCTCGCCGTCGGCGCCTCGATCACGGTGCGTCAGGGCAGCCACCAGGCCATGCACCCCGGCCGCACCGCCGAGCTGTGGTCGGGCGGCACCCTCGTCGGGTTCGCCGGCGAACTGCTGCCGGCGATCGCCGACGACAAAGACCTGCCGCGCGTTGTCGCCCTGCTCGAGGTCGACCTCGACGCCCTCATCGCGAGCGCCCCGATCGAGGTCACCCCGACCCCGATCGTGTCGTTCCCCGCGGCGACGCAAGACCTCTCCCTCGTGGTGACGGATGCGACGCCCGCGGGCGACGTGCTCGCCGCCGTCATCGAGGGGGCCGGCTCGCTGCTCGAGCACGCGAACCTCGTCGACGACTACCGCGGCGCCGGCGTCGAGACGGGCAGCAAGTCGCTGACCTTCGCGCTGCGTTTCCGCGCGCCCGACCGCACGCTCACCGCAGCCGAGGCGACCGAGGCGAAGACCGCCGCGGTCGCTCTGGCCGCCGAGCGCTTCGGGGCGACACTGCGCGAGTGACCCCCGCTCGCTCGCGGCACATGGCTGTTCCCCTCGCGTCGGAACAGCCATGTGCCGCCACCGAGACCGGTGCCGCGATTTCCCTTTGCGCCACCGCGCGCAGTACGCTCGGCGGGTGGCCATTCTTCGCAACGCAGTCTCGATCAGCACCATGCTGTCTTTCGGGCTGCGACGTCGCGCCACCTCCGAGCGACTCTAGGCGTCGAGAAGCCGACTGGGTCGACCGTTTTCCGGTCCCCGTCCACCTCGCCGCCGCCTCATTCCTCGTCCCCCTCTGAATAAGGTTGAGTCATGTCACTTTCCGTTGCCGTCGCCGGCGCAAGCGGCTATGCCGGGGGTGAGCTCCTGCGGTTGCTCGCCGCACATCCGGAGTTCACCGTCACCACCGTCACCGCGTTCCAGAATGCCGGGCAGCCGCTCATCGCGCTGCAGCCCCACCTCCGCTCCCTCTCCCACCTGACCCTCGTCGCGACCACCCCAGAGAACCTCGCGGGTCACGACATCGTCTTCCTCGCCCTGCCGCACGGCAAGTCGGGGGAGATCACCGCCGCCCTCGGCGACGACACCCTCGTGATCGACTGCGGTGCCGACCACCGTCTCACCAGCGAAGACGACTGGGCGGCGTTCTACGGCGGCGAGTACTTCGGCGCCTGGACGTACGGCCTCCCCGAGCTGCTGCACGCCGACGGTTCCAAGCACCGTGACGTCATAGCGGGCGCCACGCACATCGCGGTTCCCGGATGCAACGTCACGGCCATTTCCCTCGGGCTCGCGCCGGGCATCCAGTCGGGGCTCCTCGAGGCAGACGACCTCGTCGCCGTGCTCGCCGTCGGCCCGTCCGGCGCCGGCAAGGCCCTCAAGACCAACCTGCTGGCGAGCGAGATCCTCGGCTCGGCGTCGGCCTACGGCGTCGGCGGAACCCACCGGCACACGCCCGAGATCAGGCAGAACCTGGCCCTCGCGGGCGGCGTCGACGTGAGCATCTCGTTCACCCCCATGCTGGTGCCGATGAGCCGCGGCATTCTCGCCACCTCCACGGCGAAGCTGAAGCCCGGTGTCACCGCGACCGAGGTGCGTGCGGCGTTCGAGACCGCCTACGCCGACGAGCCGTTCGTGCACGTGCTGCCGGCCGGCGAGTTTCCCCGCACCGCCGACACCGTCGGAGCGAACACCGCCCTCATCGGTCTCGCGGTCGACGAGTCGACCCGCCGGGTCGTCACCGTCACCGCGATCGACAACCTCGTCAAGGGCACCGCGGGTGCCGCGATCCAGTCCGCCAACATCGCCCTCGGTTTCGCCGAGACCACGGGGCTCAGCATCGATGGAGTAGCACCGTGAGCGTCACCACTGCGGCGGGATTCGCCGCCTCCGGAGTAGTCGCCGGTCTCAAGTCCACCGGCAAGAACGACGTCGCGCTCGTGCAGAACCTCGGCCCCGACAAAACGGCCGCGGTGGTGTTCACCAGCAACCGGGCCAAGGCCAACCCGATCATCTGGTCGCAGCAGGTAATCGGCGACGGCGTGGTCGAGGCGATCGTGCTCAACTCGGGCGGCGCCAACTGCTACACGGGCGCCTTCGGCTTCCAGACCACACACGCCACCGCGGAGGCCGTGGCCGAGGGCCTCGGCGTCTCCGCCGGCGACGTGCTCGTCTGCTCCACCGGGCTCATCGGCGTGGGCGGCCAGGACTTCCGCGACAAGGTGCTCGGCGGAGTCGCGACCGCGATCCCCGCGCTCAGCGCGACTGGCGGGCACAACGCGGCGCTCGCGATCATGACGACCGACTCGAAGCCCAAAGAGGCGGTGGTGCAGGGCGTCGGCTGGTCGGTCGGCGGCATGGCCAAGGGCGCGGGAATGCTCGCCCCCGGACTCGCGACGATGCTCGTCGTCCTGACGACGGATGCCCGGCTCGGCTCCGCAGACCTCGATTCCGCGCTGCGGGCGGCGACGCGGGTGACGTTCGACCGGCTCGACTCCGACGGCTGCATGTCGACCAACGACCAGGTCTCCCTGCTGTCGAGCGGGGCATCCGGCGTGACGCCCAGCCTCGAGGTGTTCACCGCCGCGGTCACCGCGCTGTGCGCCGACCTGGCTGCGCAGCTGCAGGCCGACGCCGAGGGCGCGAGCCACAACATCTCGATCGAGACCATCAACGCGGCGAGCGAGGACGACGCCGTGGAGGTGGGCCGTTCCGTCGCACGCAACAACCTGTTCAAGGCCGCGGTCTTCGGCAACGACCCCAACTGGGGCCGGGTGCTCGCGGCCATCGGAACCACGACCGCCGAGTTCGACCCGTACGACGTCGACGTCACCATGAACGGCGTGCGGGTCTGCCGCTCGGGCGAGCCCGACCAGCCGTCCGACGCCGTCGACCTCACCCCGCGCGCGACCCACGTGCTCATCGACCTCAAGGTCGGCACCGCGACCGCGACCATCCTGACCAACGACCTCACGCACGACTACGTGCACGAGAACAGCGCGTACTCCAGCTGATGGGCGCGTTCAGGAAGGCAGCAGAGCTCGAGGTAGCCACCAAGACCGCGGTGCTCATCGAGTCGCTCGCCTGGCTCAAGCAGTTCAACGAGAAGATCATCGTCGTCAAGTTCGGCGGCAACGCGATGGTCGACGAGACCCTGCAGCGCGCGTTCGCCGAAGACATGGCCTACCTGCGCTTTGCGGGAATCCGGCCCGTGGTCGTGCACGGCGGGGGGCCGCAGATCTCGGCCCGTCTCGCCGAGCTCGGCATCCAGAGCGAGTTCCGCGGCGGCTACCGCGTGACCACCACGGAGTCGATCGGCGTGGTGCGCGACGTGCTCTCCGGGCAGATCAGCCGCGAGCTCGCCGCGATGATCGACGAACACCAGGACGACCTCGCGATCGCCATCTCCGGCGAAGACGCGAACCTGTTCGGCGGACGCCGCCGCGGTGCCGTCGTCGACGGTGAGACCGTCGACCTGGGGCTCGTCGGCGACGTCGTCACCGTCGACCCGGCCGCCGTGCTCGACGCGGTGAACGCCGGCCGCATCCCCGTGATCGCGTCGATCGCCCCCGACCTCGACCAGCCGGGGCAGTCGCTCAACATCAACGCCGACTCCGCCGCCTCTGCCCTCGCGGTCGCGCTCGGCGCCGAGAAGCTCGTGATCCTCACCGACGTCGCCGGTCTCTACCGCGACTGGCCCGATCGCAAGTCGCTCGTCTCGATCATCGACACCGACGAGCTCACCGCCCTGCTTCCCGCACTCGAATCGGGCATGATCCCGAAGATGACGGCGTGCCTCGAGGCCGTCGCCGGGGGAGTGGCGAAAGCCGCGATCATCGACGGCCGAACCCCGCACTCGATCCTCGTAGAGATCTTCACCCACAGCGGCATCGGCACGGAGGTAGTACCCGCATGAGCGAAACCACAGGCCCTTCGACACGCTCGGGCACCGGGTGGCGCGACCGATTCGCCACCGCGATGATGGGCTCCTCCCCGGCGCCGCTCACGATGCTCGACCGTGGCGCGGGCTGCTACGTCTGGGACGTCGGCGGAAAGAAGTACCTCGACTTCCTCGCCGGAATCGCCGTCAACTCCCTCGGTCACGCGCATCCGGTGCTGGTGGATGCCGTCAGCCGGCAGATCGCCACCCTCGCGCACGTCTCCAACTACTTCGCCACCGCGCCGCAGGTCGAGCTCGCAGAGCGCCTGCGCCGCCTGACCGGCGCGGGCGACGCCGGGCGCGTCTACTTCGGCAACTCGGGAGCCGAGGCCATCGAGGCCGCGATCAAGCTCGCGCGCCGCAACGGCAAGCACAAGAAGATCCTCGCCCTCACCAACTCGTTCCACGGCCGCACGATGGGGTCGGTGTCGCTCACCGGCAAGCCAGCCCTGCGCGAGCCGTTCGAACCGGCCGTGCCCGGCATCGAGCACATCGACTCGACGATCGAGGCCCTCGAGGCCGCCATCGGCGACGACGTCTCGGCGCTCGTGATCGAGCCGATCAAGGGAGAGGCCGGCGTGGTCGACCTCCCCGAGGGGTACCTCACGCGTGCGCGCGAGCTCACCGAGAAGCACGGTGTGCTGCTCATCCTCGACGAGATCCAGACCGGCGCGGGCCGCACGGGCAGCTGGTTCGCTTTCCAGCAGCACGGCATCGTGCCCGACGCGATCGCCCTCGCGAAGGGGATCGCGGGCGGCGTCCCGATCGGGGCGCTCGTCACCTTCGGACGCGCATCCGACCTGTTCACCGTCGGCCAGCACGGCAGCACCTTCGGCGGCAACCCGCTCGCCACCGCCGCGGCCAACGCGGTGCTCGGCGAGATCGAGAACGCGGGCCTCGTCGAGAACGCGGCGCGTCGCGGCGATGAACTGCGCGCCGCGATCCTCGCGATCGGCTCCCCGCTCGTGACCGAGGTTCGAGGCGCCGGTCTGCTCATCGGCATCGGACTCGCCGAGCCGGTCGCCCCGGCCGTATCCGCCCGCGCCCTGCAGCTCGGACTCATCATCAACGCACCCAACGACACGAGCATCCGTCTCGCGCCGCCGCTCATCGTGGGCGACGCGGAGATCGCAGAATTCATCACTCTCTTCACCCAGGCCCTGGAGGCGACATCATGACCCGGCACTTTCTTCGCGACGACGACCTGACCCAGGCCGAGCAGCTCGAGATCCTCGACCTCGCGGTCGAGCTCAAGAAAGACCGCCACGCGGTCACACCGCTCGCCGGCCCGCAGACGGTCGCGGTGATCTTCGACAAGTCGTCGACCCGCACCCGCGTCTCCTTCGCCGTGGGCATCGCCGACCTCGGCGGCAGCCCGCTCATCATCTCCACCGCCAACAGCCAGCTCGGCGGCAAGGAGACCCCGAGCGACACGGCCCGTGTGCTCGAGCGCATGGTCTCGGCGATCGTCTGGCGCACCTACGCGCAGACCGGCCTCGAGCAGATGGCGCTCGGCACCACCGTTCCCGTGGTCAACGCGTTGAGCGACGACTTCCACCCCTGCCAGCTGCTCGCCGACCTGCTCACCATCCGCGAGCACCGCGGAACGCTCACGGGGCTCACCGTCACCTTCCTCGGCGACGGAGCGAGCAACATGGCCCAGTCCTACCTGCTCGCCTGCGCCGTCGCCGGAATGCACGTGCGCATCGCGAGCCCGCTCGCCTACGCGCCGGCACCGCAGGTGGTCAGCGACGCGACCGCGATCGCCGCCGAGAACGGCGGCTCGGTCGCGCTGTTCACCGACCCGGTCGACGCCGTCTCCGGCGTCGACGTCGTCGTCACCGACACCTGGGTGTCGATGGGCAAGGAAGACGAGAAGGCCGAACGCATCGCCACCTTCGGCGCCTACACCGTCGACACCGCTCTGATGGGCCACGCGAAAGACGACGCGCTGTTCTTGCACTGCCTTCCGGCCGACCGCGGGTACGAGGTGTCCGCCGAGGTCATCGACGGCGAGCAGAGCGTCATCTGGGACGAGGCGGAGAACCGCCTGCACGCCCAGAAGGCGCTGCTGGTCTGGCTGCTGGAACGCGCCTAGGTCCATGCTGGTCGAGCAGAAAGCGCCAGCTTTCTGCATGAGGCTGGCCCGAAGGGGCCTCAAGTAGAGGAACGAGGCAGGGTATCGAAACGCCCACGGCAGGCACGCGCATCGTCGGCATCGACATCGCGCGTGGCCTCGCCGTGCTCGGAATGTACGGCGCCCACGTGGGAGTCACCGAGCCGTTCGACTGGGCGCAGCCCGGCAGCTGGCTCGACGTCGTCAACGGTCGCTCGTCGATCCTGTTCGCGGTGCTCGCCGGGGTGTCGATCGCGATCATCTCGGGAGGCACCGCGCCGGCGGCGGGCGTCGGCCTGCGCACGGCCCGCATCCGCATCCTCGTGCGCGCGGTCCTCGTCTTCGCGCTCGGAATGCTGCTCGTGGCGCTCGACACCCGCATCGCGATCATCCTGCCGATGTACGCGCTGCTCTTCGTCGCGGCGCTCCCCGTTCTGCGCTGGCGCCCACGCACCCTCTTCGTCGTCGCGGGCGTCGTCAGCGTCGTCGCCCCCGTCGTCGTCGTCGCGATCTCGCCCGGACTGCAGAACGGCGGCCTGCTGGTCGACCTCCTCGTCACCGGTCACTACCCGGCGATCATCTGGATCGCGTTCGTCCTTGTGGGGCTCGGCATCGGCCGGCTCGATCTGCGGCAGCCATCCGTTCGTCTCCGACTGCTCGCGGTCGGCGCGGGGCTCGCCGTCGTCGGCTACGGCGCCGGCGTCGCCGCCAGCCAGGCGGTCGCGGCGAGCATCCGGCCCGTGCCGTACGACATCCAGCTGCTCGCCACCGTCGAGGCCCACAGCGGCAGCCCGTTCGAGGTGATCGGCTCCACCGGTTTCGCGATCGCCGTGATCGCCCTGTGCCTGATCGCGTCGGCGCCGCTGCGCATCCCGCTCTACCCGGTAGCGGCGGTCGGATCGATGGCGCTCAGCGCCTACACGGGCCACGTGGTCATCGTGTATCTCATCGGCGACAGCTCCTTCACCCAGCCCGACAACGGGCTGTACCTCTGGTTCGTGCTGGGGGCGCTCGTCGTCTGCAGTCTCTGGGCGCGTTTTCTCGGGCGCGGGCCGCTCGAGCGCGTGCTCACTCTCGTGTCGCGATTCGCGGCCAACCCGGTTCGCCGGCGAGCGGGCCGGAAGTAGAACCGGCCCACTGAACGACGACGGCGGGCCCACGCTCGCCGTCTACACTTGAATTCGATTACAAAGCAGGGAGCAACATGGCGGATCGCGTCGTCCTGGCCTACTCAGGCGGACTGGACACTTCGGTAGGTATCGGCTGGCTGAAAGACGCCACTGGCAAAGAGGTCGTCGCTCTCGCGGTCGACGTCGGCCAGGGTGGCGAGGACATGGACGACATCCGTCAGCGTGCCCTCGACTGCGGCGCCGTCGAGTCGATCGTCGTCGACGCGAAAGACGAGTTCGCGGCCGACTTCCTGATGCCGGCCCTCAAGGCCAACGCCATGTACCAGAAGACCTACCCGCTGGTCTCCGCGCTGAGCCGCCCGGTCATCGCGAAGCACCTCGCCATCACGGCGAAGCGTCTCGGCGCCGACAGCGTCGCGCACGGCTGCACCGGCAAGGGCAACGACCAGGTGCGCTTCGAGGCCGCCGTCGCCGCTCTCGCCCCCGACCTGACCAGCATCGCGCCCGTTCGCGACCTCGCGCTCACCCGCGACAAGGCGATCATCTACGCGGAGGAGCACAACCTCCCGATCCGCCAGAGCGCCAAGAACCCGTACTCCATCGACAAGAACGTCTGGGGCCGCGCGGTCGAGACCGGCTTCCTCGAAGACCCGTGGAATGCGCCGATCGAAGACCTCTACGAGTACACCCAAGACCCCTCGGTCTTCAGAGAAGCCGACGAGCTCGTGATCACCTTCGAGGCCGGCATCCCCGTCGCCATCGACGGTGTGCAGCTGTCGCCGCTCGCGATCATCGAGCAGCTCAACACCGTCGCCGGCAAGCACGGCGTCGGCCGCATCGACGTCGTCGAAGACCGCCTGGTCGGCATCAAGAGCCGCGAGGTCTACGAGGCGCCCGGCGCCGTCGCGCTCATCGTCGCCCACGAAGCCCTCGAGAGCCTCACCCTCGAGCGCGACGTCAACCGCTACAAGCGCTCGGTCGAAGCCGAATGGTCGAACCTCGTATACGACGGACTCTGGTTCTCGGGCCTCAAGCGCAGCCTCGACGCGTTCATCGACGACACCCAGAGGTACGTCTCGGGCGACATCCGTCTCAAGCTGCAGGGCGGGCGCGCCGTCGTCACCGGCCAGAAGAGCGCCACGAGTCTCTACGACTTCAGCCTCGCGACCTACGACACCGGTGACACCTTCGACCAGTCGCTGTCGAAGGGCTTCATCGAGCTCTGGTCGCTGCCGAGCAAGATCGCGGCCCGCCGCGACGCGGCCGCCGAAGGTCGCTGATACTGAAATGAACGCGAAATCGGATGACGGCACCGCCGGCGCGACCGGCGAGGGCTCCCTCTGGGGAGCCCGGTTCGCCAGCGGTCCGTCGCCCGAACTCGCACGGCTGAGCCGGTCGATCCACTTCGACTGGCAGCTCGCGGGGTACGACCTCGCCGGATCGAGCGCGCACGCGAAGGCGCTCGCCTCGGCGGGCTACCTGACCGACGACGAGTTGCAGCGGATGCTCGCGGCGATCACCGAACTCGGCCTCGCCGTGGTCGACGGGTCGTTCGAGGCCCGCGACGACGAGGAAGACGTGCACGCCGCGCTCGAGCGCGGGCTGATCGAACTCACCGGCACCGAGCTCGGCGGCAAGCTGCGCGCGGGCCGCAGCCGCAACGACCAGATCGCCACGCTCATCCGGCTCTACCTGCTCGACCACTCGGTCGCTATCGGCCACCTCGTCGTGCAGCTGATCGACGCGATCGCGAGTCAGGCCGACAGCCACATCGACGCGGTGATGCCGGGGCGCACCCACCTGCAGCACGCGCAGCCGGTGCTGCTCGCCCACCACCTGCTCGCCCACGCCTGGCCGCTCGTGCGCGACCTCGAACGCCTGCGCGACTGGCGCGTGCGCGCCTCGACCAGCCCCTACGGCTCGGGCGCGCTCGCGGGCAGCTCGCTCGGCCTCGACCCCGTTCTCGTCGCGCGGGAGCTCGGGCTCAGCGGCCCGACCGAGAACTCCATCGACGCCACCGCGAGCCGCGACAACGTCGCCGAGTTCGCGTTCATCACCGCGCAGATCGGCGTCGACGTCTCGCGCCTCGCCGAGGAGATCATCCTCTGGAACACCCGCGAGTTCGACTTCGTGAAGCTCGACGACGCCTTCTCGACCGGCTCGTCGATCATGCCGCAGAAGAAGAACCCCGACATCGCCGAGCTCGCGCGCGGCAAGGCCGGCCGCCTCATCGGCAACCTCACCGGCCTGCTCGCGACACTCAAAGGACTCCCGCTCGCGTACAACCGCGACCTGCAAGAAGACAAGGAGCCGGTCTTCGACTCCGTCGAGACCCTCGAGGTGCTGCTGCCCGCCTTCACCGGGATGGTCGCGACCCTGCGCTTCAAGACCGAACGGATGCGCGTGCTCGCGCCCCAGGGCTTCTCCCTCGCCACCGACGTGGCCGACTGGCTCGTGCGGCAGCACATCCCCTTCCGCGAGGCCCACGAGGTGAGCGGATCGCTCGTGCGCTTCTGCGAGGAGCACGACCTCGAGCTGCACGAGCCCACCGACGAGCAGTACCTGTCGGTCTCGCCGCACCTCACCCCCGGCGTGCGCGAGGTGCTCACCGTCGACGGGTCGATCGCGAGCCGCGACGGTGCCGGCGGCACCGCGCCCGTGCGGGTCACCGAACAGCTCGCCGCCCTCACGGCACGCGTGCGCTCGCTCAGCGTGGGGGGCTAGCCGTGGGCGACAAGCCGGAGAAGCCGCGGTCGGGCTGGTACGACCCGATGAGCTCGCGCACCAAGACGATCATGGTCGTCGTTGCCGGCGCGATCGTCGTGGGTGCGGTCATCGCCACCGTGGTTCTCGGAATCCCGTTCTTCTAAGCCGGTGTTCGACCGCACTCTCCTCGCCCGCTCGGCGCTCGACGTCGCGCCGACGCTGCTCGGAGCGCACCTCGTCTCCGGACGGGTGACCCTCCGCATCACCGAGGTCGAGGCGTATCTGGGCGTCGGCGAAGACCCCGGCTCGCACTCGTTCCGCGGCAGGACGCCCCGCAACGCGGTCATGTTCGGCGAACCCGGACACCTGTACACCTACTTCACCTACGGCATGCACGTGTGCGCCAACGTGGTCTGCTCGCCCGTCGGAACCTCCTCGGCCGTGCTGCTGCGCGCCGGCGAGATCATCGAGGGCGTCGACATCGCGACAGAGCGACGCGTCACCTCGAAGAAGAGCACCGATCTGGCGCAGGGGCCGGCCCGGCTCGCCGTCGCCCTCGGCATCACTCTCGCCGACGGGGGAACCGATCTCGCGGCCGGCCCGCTGCGCCTCGAACTGCCCAGCGAGTCATCCGCCTTCTCCGCCGGTGCGCGCACGGGCGTCTCCGGCGCCGGGGGAGGGGCCGACTATCCGTGGCGATTCTGGATACCCGGCGACCCGACGGTCTCGCCCTACAAGGCCCACTCGCCGAAGAAGCGGGTCTGACATGGCTCGGTTCACGTCGGTCGAACAGGCCATCGACGGCTACGCGCACCGGTTTCTCGACCGGGCCCCGCTCAGCGGAACGCGTGCCCGCCTCACCGAGTTCGTCGTCTTCGGGCTCAAGCAGGGCTGGGCGTGCATCTTCGGGGCCGCCCTGCTGCTGGTGCTCGCGGGCACCCGGCTCTGGTATCCCCACGACGCGGCGCTCGCCCGCAACGACTTTCTCGTGCTCGCGGCGGTCGCCATCCAGGTGGTCATGGTCGCGGCGAAGCTCGAGACCCTGCGCGAGCTGCGCGTCATCGTGATCTTCCACATCGTCGGCACGGGCATGGAGATCTTCAAGACCGACGTCGGCTCGTGGATCTACGAGGGCGACGGCCTCCTGCGCATCGCGGGTGTGCCGCTCTACAGCGGATTCATGTACGCCGCCGTCGGCTCGTACATGGTGCGCGTGTACCGCATGTTCGACCTGCGGTTCGACGGCTATCCCCGGCGGTGGATCACCGCCGTCCTCGCGACGCTGATCTACATCAACTTCTTCTCCCATCACTTCGTGGGCGATGCGCGCTGGGTTCTGCTCGCGGCGATTGTGCTCGTGTACGCCCCCACGTCGATGCAGTTCACGGTCTTCCGGTCGCGGCTGCGTATGCCGTTGCTCGTCGCGTTCCTGCTCGTCGCCGTGTTCATCTGGCTGGCGGAGAACATCGCCACCTGGTCGAATGCGTGGGCCTATCCCGATCAGATGGACGGCTGGCATCCGGTCTCGATCGCCAAGCTCGGGTCGTGGTTCCTGCTCATGATGATCTCGGTCGTCCTGGTGGCGTGGGTGTACCCGCCGCGCGAGCCGGATCCGGTGGCCGAGGGTCTGTCCGCTACCAGTTGAGCACGATCGCGGCCGCGCACAATCCCGCCCAGAGCAGGCTCGCGAGGGTGCCGATGATGAATCGCTCGCGCGCCGCCGAGTTCTCGAGTTCGGAGTACCGGCCGAGGCCCTTGATCGCCACGATCACGGCGACGGCGGCGGGCTGGCCGGCGAGCACCGAGCCGATCAGGGCGACACGTTCGAGGTAGCCGATCGTCGCCCCGCCGCGGAGGATCTCCCGCACCGGGGCGGGCGACATGACCAGGATTCCGCCGTGGCTGCCGAGGGTCACGCTGCCGCGGGTCGCGAGGGCGAGCACAAACGACACGAACGGGCTGCCGCCGACCGTGCCGAGCAGCACAAAGCCGATACCGGCGAGGATGCCGAGCGACGGATGCACGACGGGAACCTCGGCGAGGGCGAAGACGATCGCCCCGACGATGGGAACGGCGCCGGGCGCCACGAGCCAGTATTTCTTGTCGCGGAGCGCGAGCCAGGCGAGCACGACCGACGCGTAGAGGGCGAGCAGTCCGATGATCGAGAAGGTCACGGCCGCGGCGTTCACGGGGTGTCCTCGCGTCGCGATGCGTAGGGGGAGTCGAGCGCGTCGATGAGCCGCGCGAGCGGCGCGATCGCGGCGTCCTCTGCGCGGAGGTCGGCCGCCCGGGCCCGTTTGCTCGCCGACTGCGGTGTGATGCCGATCTCGCTCGCGGCGTCGGCCTGGGTGAGGCCCCGCGTGACGAGGTCGTGGATCTCCCAGCCCTGTTCGCTGCGTCTCGCCCGCAGGATCAGCAGCAGGTCGACGAGCGCCTCGAGGTCGTGGGCCTCGCCGCGGCGGGGCTCGGCGGCAGCGGCGAACCGTGTGATCTTCTTCTTTGCACGGTCGACGGCCGAGCGTGCCGCGATGAACGCGTCGCCCGTCGATTCGCGGATGCTCGCTCCGAGCGGTTCTCGAACGCCGCCCACACCGAGACCCACGCTCCAGTGACCGGTGCGGGTCAGTGCGAGAACGATGTCGACCGCCGCCTGGCCGCCTTCCACGAGCAGCTGGATCTCGTCGCCGGCCGTGCGGTCGGCCGGCAGCATCAGATGATCGGCGAACTTGGTATTGAGAGCCGTGAGGGCGTCTGTGGCGAGGTCTGCGGTCGAACGGCTGTCGACCTGATCCGCGGTTATCACGATCATTCCTGCTCCAATCACGCTCACGGGGCTGATATTGTGACTATCAACCCTACAGGGTTGTTTCTCGCTCATCACCATCACGGGGCTGATTTCAGCGCGACCGCATCCGTGTCCGCTCGCGACCTCCGCTAGCCTGTATCCGTGTCTTCTCCAGCATCCCCGGTTCCCGCAGTCCAGCGCAATGACGACTCCTTCGAGGATGTCTGGGACGAGATCGTCTGGCGCGGCCTCGTGCACGTCTCGACGAACGAGGCCGAGCTCAAGCAGCTCCTCGCGGGCAAGCCGATCACCTACTACTGCGGTTTCGACCCGACCGCGCCCAGCCTGCACCTCGGCAATCTCGTGCAGCTGCTCCTCATGCGCCGACTCCAGCTGGCGGGCCACAAACCGCTCGGACTCGTCGGCGGGTCGACCGGCCTGATCGGCGATCCGAAGCCCACGGCCGAGCGCACGCTGAACACGCCCGATGTCGTCGCCGAGTGGGTCGGATACCTGCAGGGGCAGGTGTCGCGGTTCCTCAGCTTCGAGGGTGACAACGCCGCCCGTCTGGTGAACAACCTCGACTGGACGGCGCCGCTCTCGGCCATCGACTTCCTCCGCGACATCGGAAAGCACTTCCGGGTCGGCACCATGCTGAAGAAAGACGCGGTGAGCGCCCGCCTCAACTCCGACGCCGGCATCAGCTACACCGAGTTCAGCTACCAGATACTCCAGGCGCTCGACTTCCGCGAGCTCTACCGCCAGTACGACTGTGTTCTGCAGACCGGCGGCAGCGACCAGTGGGGCAACCTCATCGGCGGCACCGATCTCATCCGCCGATCGGAATCGGTGTCGGTCCACGCGATCGGCACCCCGCTCATCACGAACTCCGACGGCACCAAGTTCGGCAAGAGCGAGGGCAACGCGGTCTGGCTCGACCCGACCTTGACGAGCCCGTACGCGATGTACCAGTTCTGGCTCAACACCGACGACGCCGACGTGATCAACCGGCTCAAGGTCTTCACCTTCCTCGACCGTGCTCGAATCGACGCACTCGCCGAACTCGTGGCGACCGAGCCGTTCCGACGTGAGGCCCAGCGCACACTCGCTTTCGAGGTCACGGCCTTTGTGCACGGTCTCGCCGCGACGGAGGCCGCGATCGCGGCGTCGGCCGCGCTGTTCGGGCAGGGTCAGCTCGACACTCTCGACGCGGCGACGCTCGCCGCCGCGACCGCCGAGCTGCCGCAGGCTGCTGTGACCCCGCAGACCTCGGTCGCGCAGGCGCTCGTCGACACCGGACTCACCAAGGGGCTGGGGGAGTCGCGTCGCGCCATCGGCCAGGGCGGGGTGTACCTGAACAACGTCACCGTCACCGACGAGCAGGCCGACTTTGTGGGCGCAGCCCTCGCGAGCGGGCACGCCGTTCTCCGACGAGGCAAGAAGACGCTGGCCGCTGTCGTAATCTCGTAGTCGGCGTTTCGAAACATGACTGACCTTTAAGTTCGCTACGCTCGCCCCACAGTGAGGGAGCGGCAGATGGAACTCGGCGACACCGGACAAGCACAGCGCGAACGCGGCACGTTCGATTTCGCTCTCCAGCCCGCGCAACCCGATCGCGCAGAAGCGGCACGGCGTGCCCTCGACTTCTCCGACCGGCCGCCCCGCGTGAAGCCGAAGACCTCGGTGCTCGAGTGGATCGGGCTCGTGCTGGCGGTCATCGCGCCCCCGCTCGGACTCGTCGTGACGATCGTCGCCCGCATCGTGACCCGGTACCGCAACCACTGGACGACGACGGTCGCGAAGGCCGCGACCGTCATCTCGGTCATCCTCACGCTGGTGCTCGCCGCCGGCACCGTGGTCTACTCCGTGCTCGCGGAGGAGCAGGCGGCCGAAGACCGCGTGTTCGCCTCGGCCCAGCCGTTGTGCGAAGCGCTCGCCACGACGCCCGGCGTACTCGACACCCCCGGCTACGGCTGGCCGATCGAGGTGGCGGCACTGCCGCAGACCCTCGACGCGATGCGGGCATATCAGGCTCGCTGGACCGAACTCACCGCCCTCGCCCCCGATGCGGCGAAGGCCAACCTCGGCGCGATCGCCGACCAGGCCGCTGTGTTGGTCGCGGCGGTCGAGTCGACCCAGGCCATCGACCGGCAGGGAAACCTGTCGAAGATGGCCGCGGTGACGGGCGCCTCCGGCCTGCCCACCTGGGTCGAGACCTACTGCGACTGACCCGCCACTGGATCGCCCGCCGCCCCACCCGCGGTGTCCCACCCGCGGTGTCCCACCCGCGGTGTCCCTGCCGCAGTGTCCTTTCCGTGGTGTCCCGTTCTCGGTGTCCCGTCTGGGCATCCCGTCCGTGGTGTCCCGCCTGCCCGAAAACGAAGGAGATCCTCGCGATAGCCGTGGCAGAACGGTGCCATGGCCCTATAACGGCGCCGATCTCCTTCGTTTTCAGTGAGAGGGCGGGGTCGGGCGTTCGTGTGGGCGGGCGGATGCTTCGGGTTCGGTAGTGGCGGACGGGTGTGCGGCGGGGTGTGGGGCGGGTGGATGTTGTGGGTGAACCGGGTGTGGACGGGGTGTGGCTGGTGGGTGGCGGGGGTGCGACACGCCCGGGATGTGGGTTGCTTTGCGGGGG
>Ga0247808_10000049_pt1 | contig 133478 bp, 239 predicted proteins | sample UWRJL089202R1_FD_179914 | JGI IMG/M metagenome (GOLD analysis project Ga0247808, IMG submission 179914) | Plant litter microbial communities from Arlington Agricultural Research Station in Wisconsin, United States - UWRJ-L089-202R-1 | ecosystem: Environmental > Terrestrial > Plant litter >...
ACCACACCTGTATCGGTAAATGCCTGAAAATCGTTATTGGAGATATCCTCATTAATATTTCTGGCTTCCGGTGCAAGCGCGCTTGCTTTGTCTATAGCGTACTGCTGGGTGATACGCGTAAAGAAGTCCTGCGTATATTCATCCATTGATTTACCGCTATTGATAATCTTGGATAAAATACTGCTTTGATCCTGAGGTTTGTAGTTTGGACTGGATAGTGCTCTGGCAGTATCATCAAAAGCCTTAAACTGTTCTACAGACCTATTATATTCTTTTATTAGTTTGCCTATTTTTAAATGTGCCTGCGGGTTAGTGGTTTTAAGGTTATCTATCAGCTTATTTAACCTTCCTAAGTTCTCTTCTGTATTGTTTAGGTCTTCCTCGCCGACTAACATATCGTTCTTTATAAACGGATTTTCTATTTTTGCGGTGTTGAGTAATACATTTCTTTGCTGTAATAGTTCAGAACTCTCATTACCCAAGTCAACTATTCTCTGGGATATTGCTGCATATCTTTGATTGTAATCTACATTTTCCTCTCGTCCCTGTTTATACCTTTCCAAAGATAAAAGTTCTCTTTCCAGAGCCTTCTTTTTATTTTGGGCGGCTTTTATCTTTCTGTTTGTACTGTAATATTCTTTAGAGGTAGCACCACTGGCATTTTTTAAAACATTATCTATATCTAGAGCGTTAGTAAACATAGTATCAGAGAAATTACCGAGTACCTCCTGTTTTATGGAACCCAGCAGATCTGTCTGTAAATTGCCTGTTACCTCTCCCATTGTAAGATTATAGGTAATGGCTTCCACAATTGCCTGTTTATCGGTAAAACCCGATTGTTTGGCACCTACAAACTCTCCCTGTCCTGTTATGGCTTCTGCAAAATCCCTGTTCTTCTCATAAGAATTAGATAAAGTAGTGTATTCTTCGAGCGTGCGGCTTTTGAACTCGTCTATGTTGTCTAGCTCTATACCTGCTTCCTTAAACTGCTCTGGGGTCATAGTATCCAAAGACATGCGCAGGTCTTCAATATCCTCGGCGCTGTCCCTTTTTATATTCCTGTTGAAGTTAAGGCGGGAAAACATTTTGTCGTTTCTCGCTATTTCTCCACCTACCAAGTCATTGTTGGCAGTGGCTTTATCTTCTCTCTCTTGTGCTCCCTGTATTTGGTTGGTCATAGCCAATCGTTTTACAAGAAGGTTGCCGGAAAAAGTATTTAGTCCTGCCACACTCTGTTCAACTTCTTTTCTTCTTTTGTCTATTTCGCCTGCCCCCCCGGTAAGGTTTCCTGTGAGACCTCCGCCTATAACAGTTATAAGCGCAGCTGTTCCAAGTTCTTCCCATCCTTCAGAAGTACCGTAGGTCTTTGACATGGCATTATACACCATCCCCATCAAATCGAGATTCTCTGCCGTGTATTTAGGGTTATAAGTACTTTGTATCCAGTTGTTGGCTACCTTATTGGTAACATTTTGAAGCCCTTCCTCAAACAATACCTCTGATGCGAGATTACGTCCCACACCATATACCTTTCCAGCTACATTCTGGAAACGGCTTGCTTTAATAGCTGCTATACCTGATTCTGTAGCTTCAGTTCCTATCCCAAATAACGTCCTGTCAAAAGATTTTGCTACTGATTTTAAAGGATTTTTAACACCGAAACTTCCCCCAAGGAATGCAAGATTCGCACCACCTACCAAGAAATAATTTGTTGCAAAAACAGTGTTGGATGTATTTGCCAAATCATTTTCAAAATTGGCTATATCCTCTTGGTCTGGTTTCCTTCCATTTAGTTTCTCAAAATTATTGTAAAAATTTTCCTTGGCTTCTTTTTTATAGTGCCACGCTTCTGCTGCGGCCTCCCCCGATGCGGAAGTAAGTCCAAATCTCAGGGTATTTATTGCTTCCCCTATTTTAGAACCTAATATAGCCCCTTCCCTGTTTAAAACAGCCGCTTTTAACGGTTGTTTAATAAAGGACTTGAACTTATTCAGCGCTCCGAACGTTTCTTCTGTTACACGGGCTGCTGTACCTAATTCCGCTCCTATTCTTGCTCCTCTCAGCGCTAATGAACTTCCTCCGGTAGCATAAGCCCAAGCCGCTTCTGATACAACAGTACCTAAAGTAAAGGCTGTCCCTGCAAGAACATCGTTTGCCCAGAAATTGGCAGACCCTAGATTTCCGAAAAAACCTGCATCTTTCTCCTGTTGTGAATAATAATTTGGAAGGTTGTAGTCTAATTTGGTATTCCAGTCATCTAATGTCTTCGTGAAGCTATTATCATAGAAAGCTGAGATGCTTCCCTCTTTGGCTGCCTGTACAAAACCATTCACAAATCCTACAGTATTACCCAGTACAACTACCCCTGTCTTGGTAATTGTTTTGCCTAAACCATTAAGCCATTTATCTGTAGTTGATTGTTGCTGCGCCTGATACTCCTCATTATTTATCCCTGCTTTGAAACTGTCAAATTTTGCATATAATGTTCCATCATTAAGGGTTGTATAGGCTTCACCTACATTATAGTTTCTTTCTTCAAGACTGGGTTTTTCAATTCCTGCTACACTCTGTCCAAAATAATAGTCATTTTTAGGTGCATAGTCTTTTGGCATCATTGTAGAGAAATCAGGTGTTGATTCCTTTGCCTGAAGGTCAGCATATAAATTAGATATTTCAGGTTTTACCTGATTAGGTATTACAGGTACCTGAATATCCGCTATCGCCTGTGGGTTAAAATCCATTATTGTAAACTTTTTATTAAGTTATCCACTTCTGTTTCTGTTGGGTTGTCTATAAGGTATCTAAGGACTCCTTCAGAGACCAAAACTTGTGGATAGTTTTTAACCAGATATGGGATATCATCCTGAAGATATTGCATTCCTGTATCACCTTCAGTTAAGGTTTTTCCATTTGAAGTTGCTAGATTGATTGCCCAAGTACCGTCAAATGGCTTAACTGTCGGTACAAATTTATTAAGGTTTTCAGACATGGAATTGACCAGCGTCTCTAGTTTGGCTTCAGGGATTTTATTCTTCAGCGCTGCCTTATAGACATCCAATGTTCTTTGTTCTGTCAAAAAATTGTTGGGAGGAGCTACAAAACCTTTCCTTATTTCGGGGGATATGTTATTTATGTAAGTATCCGCTTTTCCAAGCAGTGTTTTTTTGGTGTTGTCCAAGTAGTTTATATTTCTTCCCGGCGTTATTTTTATGCTGGTTCTTTGTGCGTCAAGTCCTTGCTGGTTACTGCTGGTCTGAGCATACTTTATAAGTTCTTTATAAGCAGCATCTTCTTTACCTACAACAACCTGAGCTGATACTTTTTTAGTGCTTTCTTTTCCGTCTGTGTAACCTTTATTCTGCACTATAGTTAATGTTTCATCCTCATTTTTGTAGAAGGAGAGCGGTGCTTTTTCAGTAAACACCTGTGTATCATCTGTCTGAGGTATCATATTTATAATACGTTTCCTTAACGGTTCACTTCCTATTGTGGCTATATTGGAAGTATTGAAGTAAGTGGTCTGACCCGCAACGGTTTTTCTGTTAAGATCTGTATTGGCAACATCTGTAGCCTCATTTTTTAAATCCTGCCTTACAAAGTTTGCTGAGGGTATTCTGGCACTTCTGCTGGTAAGCCCATTAAGTATATCTGCAAATTGGGAAAGTTTTACTTTGTCTGTTGTAAGTACTTTCTTAAGGTTATCCCAACCACCGTTTGTATCAACAAAGGTTTTGGCTTTGCTGTATAATTGAGCGTCTCTTCTGGCAGAATCGCCTACTGTAACATCTCCTAATGTACCCAAAGTTACTGTGTCAAGTGCAGTGTCTAAAATAGAAGCTGTTCTGTTTGCAACTGACGAGTCTACATTGGCAGATTTCATTTCATCTCGAAGAGATTGGATATAGGTATCTGGTTTTTTGGCAAAGGTATTGGTGAGCGCATCCCCTTTTACCCCCCAGTATTCATTTGCAAGTGAGTTTCTTTTTACTTCTATTCCTGCAAGCTGTTTGGCCACATCCCCATAGACAGCCCCTACATTGGAAGCATCAAATGCCATTTTCATAGCTAAAGACTTAGGGAATTGTGCAGCTGTTTTTTCTTTTCCGCTCAAAACGTTTCCTTGCGCATCATACCCCATCTTATTCATCTCCGAAGCATAATGCTCTTTTATATCAGGACTTACTCGGTCGCTGTTAACAGTGTTACCTATTAAACTTACCATTTCGGCTGTTGTTGACAAATATTCTTTTTCTAAACCTTTAAATGGGTCTATCTCATTCTCTAAAGCCCCTTCTCTGGCAGCAGTTGTGATAGCTCCACTTGCATTTACAGCGTTACCCTGTGCATCAACTCCAAGCTCCTGTTGTAGTTTTGCTATTTCCAAGGCGCTTTTGGTCATGTCAAGACCAAATTTCTGCTGGGCTCTTTGTTCTTCTGATTGTTGGATTTCTAATCCTGCCTTGGCAAAATAGTATTCATCCTTATTTATTTCCTGAGACCACTTGGCCTGCGCCATATTGGCAATACCTGATTTCCAATTTTCTTTTTCCAGAAAACCTCCTAAAGTTACAGGGTCGTTTAAATCTAAAGAAGATAATTCACTATTTGTCTGTTCTTTTTGCCTGATATAGGCATCCATTTTTACCTGAGCTTCTTTCTTCTGGCTGTCAGGGATAGCCGAATTATTTATAAACGCTCTTTGATTGCTTATATTCTCATCTATATTAGCATTTATAGAAGTCTTATAGGCTTCAAAGTTCCTTTGTGCTAACGGTAATTGATCTTTGTATTTTGCCCAGCCATTTATTTTCAACTGCTGGTCTTCTTGACTTGTCAGTATGTTTGGAATGTACTCAAATATCTCCTGAGAGGTAAGCCCATCTATTGTTCTTTTTATCATCCTACCCGGGTTTTGGGGATCAGGTGTTTCTATAACTTGTTTACCTCGTAAATCTTTTAAGTCTTTTATCTTCTTTAGTTGTGTAGCTGTGACATCTACATAAGGGTTATAATTTAAATTTCCAATAGTATCCGTCTGGCCTGTCAACCACTGATCTGCACCCCCTTGAGCTAAACTGAAACTGTAATTAGCATCATTGTAAGTGTTTGGGTCTTTTTCTCTTAATTTGGCGACATTTGCATTGTAAGCGTCTATTTTCTGTCCTTGTGCTACAGCATTGATTGTCTGCGAATCTAGTGCCGAATGTATCTGATTTGTAATATTTCTTGTTACCCCCGGATTATCTAAGGCTAACTTACCGCTATTATTCACCTGAGCTAACAGGCTCTGCACATTGTTAGCCAAGTGTTGACGGTCTTTGTCTCTTTTTAATAAGCTGTCTATTTTTCCTAGTTCAGCAAGTCCCTGATCTATCTGCATTACAGATGTATCAAAACGCCCTTGCTTGGCAGCCATTACGGTATTTATTAATCCTAGGTTTACAGGATCTTGTACTTTGTTAAATGAATCAGGAGTCGATAAATAGTTAGCCATTCAATTAGTTATATAAAAACAAAAGTACCATATTTCTATGGCACTTTAAAATTACTTATCTTATGGGTTTGTATATTATTCGCTTGGTAACAATATACAAATCTCACCCAAAAATTAATTGTTTTATTTTTTGAAAATTTTTATATTAGTGTCATGGATAAAGAAGTTAAATTTAAAGTGGGGGATATTTTATATTGGCGGCGTTTTGAATGCAGCGTAATAATACTTTCTCGCTGGGATAGAACATCTGCTCAAAGAGTTACATGGATGTGCAAAGTATATCCAAACGGAGAAAAGGAATTTCCTGCTCTAGAATCTGAGTTAGAGGATATTTCTTAGTTTCAATTCTAGTATCGCTCGCTCTAGTGTCAATTCTTCTCCACTGTTTCTATCTGTTATTTTATATCTGGAAGGCTGTGATTGAAACAAGTATATTGGAACCATACTCCTAAATAGTATTTCTGTATCGTCTTTTGCATAACCTAATACAATATCCTCTATTCGTGTCAAATCATCTGGCTCTCCTTTATAATCTTCAATTCCTGAACTCCAACCATCTGGTAATTCTCTATTCATACGCTTTGATTTAATTCTACAGTTGTAGTAGTTGTAAAAGATATTTTTACGACTTCACCATTTTTTATCCTATCTGTTTCTTCTTTGCTTAAATTTTTTATTTCCGGCGGAAAATTTGAATTCTGCAAATCATCCAAATCTAATTTCCCTTCGGACATATAGTCAACATCAAGTGAATTTGTATCCAAGTGTTTACTAGTTTTATTACTCTTTTTTACAATCTTAAACTTGTACATTTATTTTTAGTTTTAAGTTGATACATAAATCCAATAGGTTCTTCCATCTATGATAGGGTACTGGTTTTCTTCATCATTAATATACTGTTTGTCAAGAGTTTTTAGTAATTCCATTGGTGTAATATTAACCTCCATTACCAACGTCTTAAGAGCATATCTGAGATATGTTTCTTTGTGTGTTGCGTATTTTTTATTACTTTTATTTCCTGTATCGTAAAAAGAGTGTATAACCATAAGTTTTAATTTAAAACCGAAACAAGTATGCAAAAATATAATATCGCAATAAGCAAATGTAGTGCTTCTACATACTCTCTGGCTTTTTCTGGCGTAGAAAGATTTTCTTCCAAGGAGTCTTTAAAACGTCTCTTAAAATTTATTTTTGGTTTTACTTCAAACTCGTAACTCTCCTTCACAATACCTAAAACTTTTTCTCCTTTGTTTCTTTCTGCGGCTATTTTATTTGCCTCTTTCCACGAAGTAGTGTATATGGAATCACTTTTAAGTATTCCATTTTCTATATACTCTGTTATATACTCTTCTACTTTTTTCATGTTATGCTTTTAGGCTTGATATGGCTTTTATGAGAAGTCCAATATGTCTTTTAACGCGTACCATATCACCCTTATCGTAAAAATTTGATATTACTTTTGCACTAATTAATGTTAAGTTATCCGTTGGCGACAGTTTTTTTAATTTGTCATTTTCTACATAATCTTTCAGCATGGTAATATACTTTTGTTATATTAATATTAAAGTAATACTTTTACTAGGGTACAGTAAAGGCACTTTTGGAAAACAAAGTCCAATTTAATACGACTCTACTGATGATTATGAAACACTTCTACAAACTTACCAATACGTGTACCCTAGTAAAAGTATTACTATTTTATTTTCTTATATCTTTACTTCTTCAATATAAATTTACTGTTCCTGATTTTTTATAGGGTTTTTAATAATACTATAGCCTATACTGTATTTGGTAAAGTAGCTAGACAGTGACCTTAATACAAAACCTGTTGTTGTTATAATTTCGACTTCTGCCATAAAATCTTCTTTTTCTATTTTTGGGCATACAGTCGTTGTTGTAAACTTTAAATCAATATTGCCAACCTCGCAGAATCTATTTATACTTTGAACCAACTTGATAAAAATATGCTTTGTGATGTTATTTTCTCTCATGTTTTTGTGTGGTTAAGCTATAACTGCCTTAGTTTTTAATCTTTTCCTTGCCTGCTTTAATACGTCCTCGGCAAAGCCTAAATCATCTCCTTTAAATAAATCGACTACAGCCCTTATCTTAACATCATAAGGGTTTGTTTCTTTGTTGTATTCTCCAACTTTATTTTGTTTTTCTGAGTCTACAATGTGAACCCCTAAATTTTGTGCTTCCATTATGATTATGAATCATTTATTAATAATGTAAAGATATAGAAATTTTAAGTATAATTACTTATTTTAACTTATATTTAACTTTTGCCTCCAAATCTTTTCTTGGTTGCACGTTTTTTAGTTTTTGATACATCTGTAGTTACTAGAGGTGAAGCTAAAGCTTGTTCTTTATAAAATGTTGGCATAACCCCTAACCTCTCTATACCATTATTACCGTATCCAAAGTTACTATACAGTTCATTAAGTCTATTAACATTATTTACCGCATTGTAATTAGTCAAATTTACAGCTTGCATTTGATTATAGTAATTTCTTGTATTTTGGTCTGTAATTGCCTTGGCCGTTAATATTTTTCGTTCGTAGTCATTCAAATCTACCCCCCTTGCATTTTCTTCCTGCATCTGAACCTGCGCGTTAAACTGTTGCGACTGTGCATCCGAGCCCAGATTTTGCCTGTTTGTGTCTGCTATAGTTTTTGCAATATTCTGCTGGGTAATAGCGGATAAATTAGCTAGTGCTGCTGTTCTTTGAGAATCAGGCAATTGGTTTATCTGTTGCTGTGCCTGTGATTCCTGCGCCCTTAATTCTGATATTTGCTGGTCAGGTGTAAGCATAAGAGGATCAATCCTGTCATATCTTCTTGTTAATTTTAATGCACCTTCCAAACTATCAGGCATTAGTGGCATCTGATTAGGTAAAAGCAATGTATTTAGATTATCTCTCTGTCCTTGTGTTGCTACTACGTCTTCCTGTGTATTTACAGGCTCTGTGTAAGGATTATATTGGTTAGGGATATTTCCTGCTGTAGGTAAAATGTTATTGTATACAGGTGTCTGTAAATAGTTTGCCGGGGCATTTGGAAACCTGTTCTCAATAAGTCCGTCTGCAAATTGGTTTAGGTAGAATTCAGAGGTATCCAATCCTTTTGACTTCATTACTGATACCAATGCGTTTTTTTCTTCCGGTGTATATTGGGCGGAAGGTTTATCGGCAGGTATTCCTATTTGTGCAAATATCTCAGGGTTATTGGCTTTTATCAAATCTACGCCTTTGGCGGTAATATCCACAGCTCTTGCGTATTGTTCCGTTGATTGTGGTTGATTGGCTACTGACCAGTTTTGTAATTCTGCAACTGCGGCATTCAGGTCTTTCTCATTTCCTGTTATATTTCCATCATATCCTGCAAAACGGGCAGTACTTAAAAAGTCTTTCAAGGTCTGTCTTTTCTGCTCTTCTGTGCGTGGATGGTACCCTCCTATCTGGTAAGTAGCCTCAGTATTCTCCTCATCTGATTTAGAGGCTTCCTGTCTATTAAATACATCGTCCATCAGTGACTTTCTTGCCTCTTCCAAAGGTGTTTTCTGCTCTTCCAGTTCAGCGAGTTTTGTAGACAAAAATTCCTTATTCAAATCTACTGTTGTAGTGGCACTTTGATTGTCTCTTACTATCTCTTCCTGCTTCTTTAGTTTTTTTATTATGTCTTCCTGTTCTTCAACCAATGCTTTTAATCCTGATTTTGCAGTAAACTTATCCAACACCTTTGCGTAGGTATCTTTGGGTCTTACTTCTAATCCAAAATTATCGGTATAGTGCTTTGCATTTTCTTTACCTACTTTTAAGTGATCTGATACAATTCTCTCTCCGGGTTCCAGATTTACATGAACTCCTCCCTTTTCGTGTGTGTCTCCTATAGCTTTTGTAATGCCTCCCAAGTTATCCTGCAAGTACTCATTATGTTCTACTTCTGCTGTTACACTAGGATCATTCTTATTTAGGGAAGTGGTGTATTCTCCAGTCAATTCTTTAACAATAGTCCCACCTTTTTGCATGAAGTTTTCCTGCGGTGATTGTAGTTGTTGCATTATACCCTCTACTAGTTGGGTTGCTTGATTTTCTTCCATGCCTGATTCTATAAGAGTCTGCAATACCTGTTGTGGGTCTGCTCCCTGCTGTAATGCCTGCACTATTTGTGCTTCTATTCCTTGTTGTCCGCCTTCCTGAAAGGATTGTGTTGCAGGAATTTGTGCCTGTCGTACTCTTCTGTCATACTCTGTCTGTATAAAATTCTCCCTGTTACCAAGTCCTAAACCTCCTACAATATTTCTACCTAGGCCTGTAAGTAACTTGGCTGAACTTCCTACTATACCCAAATCATTTTTATCCTTTATGGATTGTCCTAGAAAAGTGGCGGCACTTTGCAAATCTACTCCTCCATAAGGATTGAAGTATTGTATAGGCGGTGTATATTTATTTTCAGTGTCTGTTGTCTGTGGGGTGCCTTCAAAATATAGAGGACTCCTTGTATCATTTATAGGATAATACGGGGTTGCTGTCTGTGGTTGTTCTACTCCATAAGTCGTAGTTACATTACCCATAGTTTCAGGACTTGTTGTAGCGGTTACGGTAGGACTGTTACTATTCATATATGCATTTCCCATTCCCTGAGTTATTGGATAATTCGTAGGGGTAACTTGAGCCTGAGTAGTAGGCATTGGAGCATTGAGAATGTTCTCAAAATTTGCATTTGCCGAGTAGTTTGGGTTAAATATCTGGTTCATACTTAAAGCATTTCCTACTCTTACAGGGTTTGCTATAGTCTGAGGAATATCGTCTTTTTTTCTCGGTATTCTTACATTATCCCAAGTAGAGCTTCCAAAAGAGCCTAAAAAATCAGTGAATACGTTATTCGGTACTTGTGTTCCTCCCTGATATTTAGGTTTTCTATTTATCTTTTTTTTCATTTCTTTTTTATTTGCGGATATTCAGTCACTGAATTACCATTAAATTTATAGTTTTCTCCCGGGTACATCATTTGTATGTGACCTGTATCTGATATTCCAAGAACAGGTGTTTTTATAGGCTCTCCTGTAAGGGGGTTAGGTTTCATAGTTATCTCATTGGAATTTATTTGAGTGATTTCTCCCGGGTACATCCACTGCCCAAGATCGCTATTAATAAGTCCGCCTTGTTGGTATACGGGAGTTACTATACGAGTATTGGTTGGCGCTATATAGGGTAAATCTTGGCTTCCATCAAATCTGTAATTGGTTTGAGAACCATTATAGGCGGTAGAGCCTTGAATACTATCCTGTATGTTCCAATATTGGGGAACTCTTACTGGATTATTCATGTTTGCATCTCCCTCCAATTCAAAACTATTTGTTACTAATCCTTCAGGGGTCATACCTTTTAAAGGTGTATAACTTTCTCTCTTCTGCAATACAGGAGGCAGATTAGCCTTTACTTGTTGATATGGTGTTCCTGCTGTACCATACCTTTTAATCCTTTCTTTCTTTTCAGATTCAGTAAGTAGGTCATAAGGTTTAACAGATATTGGATCATAAGAAGATATATTAATAGCATCCCCATACATTGAATCTTTTTTATTTACATTAGAATATCCAGAAATATATGTCGGCTCAACCCTTTTATCAAAAAGTTGCATAGGAGCTCTAGTATCCAATAGTGCATTAGCGGCTTCTCTTTGATAATATCTATTTTCATCAATATTTTTTCTATATTGCTCTTTAGGTAAAAACTGATAATTAGAAGTTCCGTTATTAAGTGGAACCCTAGCACCACTAAAATGTTGTACTGCTTCATCATTACTTTCAAACGCAGCTTTTCCTAACCCTCTTCCTTTTATAATACTTCCGTCTATCTGATAGTTCTTATTTTTATTATAATAACCTAAAACTTTTACAGAATTATTATATAAATTCAAACTATCTTGACGGGTTACCCCTCCTCTTTGATAAACCGGGGTTACAGTTCGCGTATTGTTTGGAGAGATATATGGAAGATCCTGAGTGCCATCAAACCTATAATTAGTCTGAGAACCGTTGTAATTTGTTGAGCCTTGTATTGTGTCTTCAATATTCCAGTACTCGGGTGTTCTCACCGGATTATTAATACCCATATCCCCTTCTAATTCGAAATCGCTTGGTACTAGCCCTTCAGGTGTCATTGGAGGAAGAGCCTTTATCTCTGGCGGTGATTGGACTATATTACTCTGCAATACAACAGGCTGTACAGGTTTCTTGTATACGGGATATTCTATTACGGATCCTGTTGCACCATTACCCTGTGTATTATTATATAGATTATGTCCTATTGGGGCTATTCCTGTTTTCTGTTGAAAATAAATATCTCTGGGGTTCATATCTGACGCATCCTGATCCTTCCAATATTTAAAAGGTTTTCCATTGGTCATCATAGACCTATCATTCGCATTTACACCTTCATTATACATCATTAAGCTGTCTTGATAAGATTTATAACGCGGATCATTTTTATCCTTGACAGCTATTGTCCCGCCTTTTTGCATGAAGTTTTCCTGCGTCTGGTATTGTGCGGGATCTACATAATCCACTGCTGTATTACCTATAATCTTAGCTATATAATTTCTTTCTGCCATTTTTTCCTCTAGCCTTTTCTTTGCATCTTCCTGTGAAGTATCTGCTAAAATAGGCTTTTCTTCTGTATCTGGCAAACTACTTAAATTCTGGGTAGTGTCGGGTGGAGTGTATAAGTCTACAACAGGTTCTGCTAGGGCAGTAGTGGTAGAGCCTACTTTTATATTCATCTTTGCCGATGCCCAGTCGTATAACTGACCGATTGTTTTTAAACTCCCATCTTTATTATATACCACAGACTTATTAGCTTTTATTGCGCCCGGGGACAATACCGAAGATACAGGTGCATTAGGTTCTGCATTGTAACCTTTGAAAAAAGTACGGGCTCCTCCTGCCCCCAAAAAATGTCCCAAATACCTATCTGCATCATTTAATTCCCGACCTACAACAGGTTTTATGTAGCTCTCATTTAACCTAGTGAACTCCCTCATAACCAAATCAGCTTTTTTAGGATCTTTACGGTCTTCTAGGTTATACTTAAGTCCAAGTTGGTTTACCACTCCCTTCCAAGTTGAGTCCGTAAATTGGTATAATCCTGTAGCTGAACTTGTAGGATTCTTGGCAGCCGGATTTCCTCCGCTCTCTACCTGTGCTACTTTTCTTAGGAATGGGTTTAAAGGGTCTTCTTTATATTCTTGGAATCTCATTGTTCTGTTTTTTCTTGTGTTACTCCAAACCTGTAGATATACTGGTATCTGGATTCTTGGTCTTGTGTAAGTCTTATATTAAAATAAAGCCCTTTCATTTTTTCCAATATTTTCTTACCGCCGAATTTTACTATGTCACTATTTATTGTCTTATTTATTTGATTTGCATCCCAAATCCATAGAGGATTATTGGTATCGTTATTTAAAACCCGGTTGTAAAAATAATTTATAAACCAATTGTCGTTTTTATAGGTTGCAAGTATCTGTTGTGAATTTTTATCATCACTTGTTTTAGGATACTTAGATATAAGTGATGCTGAGCCACTGTTATTGACCAATTCCAATTTTCCAGTGTTGCTTAAATTATTATATATAACCAAACTTGAAAAAGGTTTGTTCTGTAATTCTGCCCAGTCGTATTTACCGTGGTATCTTCTGGTATTGGAGTTAAAAGATAAGCTCTCTAGATTCTTTTCTCCCAGCACAGTTTTGGTTGTGTAATCTATTATAAAGGGTTGTTTAACGCCGTAGAACACCTGATAGGATTGGTTTGTCAATAAGTGACTCCAGAGTCCCTTGTCACTTCCTATAGAATTTATTCCTGTCTGAAAATAATTTTGATGGTTAATATAGTAATTGGGAGCAAAGCTGTAAAAACTTATCCATTGGTTTAATATAGGACTGTAGGCAATTGTGAAACTCACTTCCTTGAAATATTCGGGATCAGTTATGTCTATAGGAATAATAACATCATTTAAAACAGGTTCTGTTGTTTGGGTACACTCGCAAATATCCTCATCCCTTACACAACTGTCTACACAATTTGGTTGGGCTGTTTCTGTACATCCAACACCGTTTACTATTGCATCAACCACACTGTCACTGATATCAATACCAAAAGGTTTAAAATAATAAGTGCCGCCCGTCACACTGGCATAATTCTGCATAATATAAGTGTTGTTAGGAGGCGTTATACCTACCGGGGGTACAGGTGGTATAACTGTATTATTTCCTGTAAAGTACGAAAATATTTTAACTCCCATGTTATTTGCCTTTGTAGCTTGTGCATCAGCATTTAACCAATCGGAAAAGTCATATGCATCATCAAACCCAGATGGCCTTTCATCTGTAGTGAATATAATTGCTTTTGCAGCATTTTCCCTGAATACTCCTATTGTTGTAGCGGATACTACCGTACCGTTTTTATCCAGTGCGGGACTGTTGTCAAGAGCTGCGGCCAACGCCAAGTCAGATGGTTCTGGATTACCCGCCCCAAATGCTGCTGATACTGTATTTATCTGTGTTAAAAAAGTTGTCTCGTTACCTAAAGAAAAAGGCTCTAATATCTCAAAAAGGAATTGTCCATCACCCCTTTGATCCCTTATCACTATTAAAGACAGTCGGTAATCTGCACCAAAGTTTTCTATTATTGCAGGTACAATATCGCTACTTATAGCATTTTTGATATTATCTATAGTTCCGCCCTGAGAAGCTGTAGCGTCAAGGACAAAAACTATGTCAAGACCTTCTGAACAATCTCCTGTTGTTCTCTCACACAGCTGGGTTCCTGTATTAAAACTGTATCCACTTGGACAGGCAGGACTCAAAACAGTTTTTTCACAAGTATTTGTTTCGGTATTTAAAGTATAACCTATAGGGCATGTAAGAATTTTCGGGGTATCATTGCACTCCGTATCGTTCACCACAAACCCTGTTGGTGTATATTCTATACACTTATCGTCTAGTGGTACATAATCTTTTTTAGTTATAAACACCCTATTAAACCTGCTGTCAAAACCCATCGAGATACCTATACCGTTATATGCATTGTCGGTATCAACATCAGGGAAATATTTTAATATCTTAAATGGGAGGTGTTCCTTAAACCAATTTCGCATTCCTTGGTCATATCCTGAAATCTCTTTCATTCCCTTACCGCTGTTCTCAATTTGCATTACCTGACCTCTCTTGGCATCTACATGGAAGTGCCCGAATTCATTTGAGATACTCTGTGAAGACTGTGTTCCTCCATAACCTAATTCTGTATTGGAGAAGGTGATGGGTCTGCGGGCGAATATACCACCTGTTCCCAAAGATTGTGTTGAAGGTGTTATTCCATCCACCAGAACATCAACTGCATTAAATATCGCCGTTGTATTTTCAAATCTGGCAAGTACCTGTTCACTTTCTATACCCCGTAATTCCTTAAGTTTCCCAAAGGAAGTCTTGAACTCGTAGGTATCCAAAGGACGGTATATGAGCCAAGGATCTGATAAGTTGTTTTCGCTGTTATCAGGCAGGCTGTACCTTACCCCATTTGGGCTGTCAAATCTGCAATCGTAAAGCTCTTTTTCGTAGGTTGACGGTAATCCCCTATATCCTAGTGATGTTGTATTTTTTGAGTAAACGGGATTGTAAAAGAAAGTATTGGGTTTTTTAATACTTACATCTCTTTCCTGAGTAAAATCCATATAATCTCCTACATTAGGGTAGAAATTATTTTCCGGTTCTTTTCTGGCTTCCCTGTAATCTGTATTAATCTCTGTTTCAACCATCATTCCCGGGATACCATAATAGTATAAGTAGAACTTGCTTGGCTCCTGAATATACATATCCCTTTCCCCTCTCAAGCTGTCAAACCTGTATTCACTGTCAAAATCTGGAAATATGGCAGCACCTGAGCTTGTAGAGCCTCCTAATTCATAGTCGACAAAGAATCTTGGTTGGATTCCTATATTATTGTACTTTCTATAGTCAAAAGGAGTTAGTGATGCCGTACCCATAGCATCTACAGAGAATAGGGGTAATTTTCTTTTGATATAATATCTTGTGATAAAGGTATCACCACCAAATATCGATATACAGGAATCACTTGGGTTTTTTAAGTCTCCCCTATACCCTGTGGATATCCACGTAATGCTGCCTAAAGTACCGTATTGGGCAGCTATATAATTTTTTAGTTTTACATAAGGGCTTGCAATATTTTTAAAAATATCGACACTTTTACCCGATTTATCTATACCTGACTCGCTGGCAAAGGTAAGGCTGGAACTGTTAAAATCTATATTTCCATTATCATACTCCTTATACTGGTCTTCCCATACAAGAGGGTAATCTTCCCCTAGTGAAATAAATACTGATCTCTCCCGGTCTAAATTATTTATATTTAGTTTCTCACCTGTGACATCATTTACGGTTGTAAAATTCCCTTCTTTTAGATTCTTGCCCACATTTAATCCCCGCACCAAATTACCTTCTTCCTGTAATGCCTGAATGTAATTATAATACCCTTCAGATGCGTAATAGTAAGCAAAGTTTTTTGGACTTCCTAAATCCCTGAAAGCCTTTAGCCATTCATATCTGTATCTACCTGTGATAGCTACTGCCTCTAATCCTCCTAAACTTGCTGCAAGTGCACTTAACCCTATCCCTACAATATTAGTAGAACTACTTGTACCTAACTGAACCCTATAATTCTCTCCTGCCGCAGCCAATTTGATAGCCAGTTCTGCTGCGGATTCAAGTCCAGCCAATAGAGTAGCTACTGTTTTTGCTTTACGTCCTAATATTACCCACTTAGGGTGGTCTTTTACGGGGGCAAAATTACCTTTTGACTTACCAAACACATAACCCTCTACCTTAAGTTCGGTAGGTATGGTTCTCTTATAAAAGTCAGTCTCTGGCGAATGGAAGGTAAAATTATAGTTGGAGTTTGAGTTATGAGGCAACAATGCTGTTCTATTCTCGACATAGTTAAGCTTATCATTTCCTAAGTCATTATACGGATAATTAGGGTAATATTTGGTATTTCCCTCTTCCATGTATTTACGCATGTCAAAAAGATAACCGGAAGCCTCTACACTTTTATTTGCCGTACGGTCTCCTCTTAAAACTTCATAACCTACTATACTCTCTCTTTGCTGTTGGGTAATAAGATTGTTTTTTACGGCTATATCAAGAAAAGAAGTAATTACATTTTCATTTACAGTTATACCTAATGGGTATATTACAGTGGGGGCAAAGGGGGCTAATCTGTCATCCCACATAAAAGGTGCCACTTTATTATCCGGCATTTTAAAATGTCTTATAGGTTGGCATCTGAAATCTGTAGAGTTTTTCAGTAAGTACTTTCCTTCTGAATACCCTGTTGTAAATTTCTGTTCGAACTGTAAACGTATTTCACTATCCTGAAAATCCGAAACATCTATTTTTAAACTTTTGGAATTATATAGTTCTGCATTATCAGGATAAGTATCCGTACTCTCTGAATAACCAAAGTCTCCTTTTTTATAGGGGAATGCTGTACAGTCCTGTATGATAGGAATCTCGTATTCACAGTCTGATACATAGGTCTGCTTTTTATCTAAAGTAATAGAATCATAGCTTACATCAATCCTTGCAATCTCGATGCTTCTGGTAACAACATTAAAGCAGCCGCGTGTAGGTGCAGTTCTGTAAAATGGATCGGATGCTGCATTTATTCCGCTTGCTATCGGTGTATCTAAAACAGCATAAAAATCATTCCCTATAAATCCGGTTACAGTTGTAACAACATTATTGCTGTCTTCAAACAGCACATCTGCTCCTGACTTTGTTATTTTTATTTGTGTCCCCTGACGCAAATCTATTATCTGACAGTAAAGAGGCGTTGTTGAACTGCATTTATTGAAAATATTTAATCGTATTTTAGCGCCGTTATCAGCACCATTGATATCTATATTATCATCGGTCTCATTTAGCTTGTATTTACTTACTTCAAATATGAGGCTGTCTTGTGTCTGGAAGCCTGACTTAAACCAGAGCCCCCCCTCATGTATCTTATCATAAAAAGTACCTGCACCATATACTGAATCACATCCTGCATCTTTTGAGGTTAATACACCTGCCAAAGTGTCTGCTCCATAATACATATGGAAATAAGACTCTGTAGGTTCATCTATAGTTTGTATATTCTGTAATTGGTCTGCATAGCTGCATTGTGTATTTGGAGAAGCAAAGTTTCTCAGATAGACTGTATCTCCTCCCGGCATATATTGCTGTTCGAAGTCAGTGTCCCTTTCATATCCGCCCGCAGGTTTTACAGTAAACATGCTGCAAGAAGGTGTTGTCCTTATCTTTACATATTCATCAGGAAAACTCTTTGGTATTTTATTTACCAATTCGCCCATTACATTATTTACAAGAAGAATCTCATCTGCTAATTCAGGCTCCCCACAGTTATCTGTAAAAACAGGAGTACAATTCTGGTCGGAATAGTCAGATATATTAAAATAATCACAGTAGTCGTACTCCTCACAATCGTCCTTATTATCCTCAATAAAATCCTTTAGGTTAGTATAATCATCAGGGTTTTCTATTGTTAGTGTACCCGCTGGGATTACAACTACACTTTCTACAATACAGAACTTTTTTTGCTGTTCTATAACTATATTGGTTTCTATGTTTTCAGTAAGGCACGTACCTGTCTCTATCGCGTCATTATAGTACTGCCATCTTTGTGTTCGCCCCTGTATAATACAATTGGCTACGCTCGCTTCAATAGAGGCTCTGTCCTGATTGTTTATCTCTGTTCGGTCTAATACAGTGGATTCTCTTCCTATGAGTGGGAAATTGGCTGTATAGTAACCATCATTGGTCAGGAATCTCAATGCTAAAGGGTAGGTTTCATCCCGGTTATATCCCCTGAATTGGGAGGCCGCTATACCTGACTGGTACAACCCTTCTTTTGCTATAGAAGTCTGCCACTGGAAAAAAGAACCCATTAAACTCACAACAGGTTGCAAATTCCATTCTTTTTCTGTCTCTAGTCCATATAAGAAAAGTGTGTTATTGGAATCGGTAAGACCTTCTGCTTTTTTTATTGTAGGATTCCGCTTAATTATAGCAGTAAAATCTATCCTGTCTTTTCTCTCGGAAGTAGTGTAAATTACAGAGTTGTCATCTATAGTATGGATACCTTCAACAAAATAATTCTCGGCGTTATCAGTATTTTGTATTACTACTATCTTATAATAGTCGTAACTCTTGTCAAGACCTGTCACAGATAACCGGATTGCAAAGTTTGTTATGGATGCCAATTCTGTATTGGCTTCCTTGACAATATCATTCTCATCAAAAATAGGGATTGTATTGGTAATGGAAAAATACTCGGATATTTCATTTCCCGATGCATCTGAATAGGCAATGAGAAATTCATATGTTCCTGTTTTTAACCTGCCTCCTAATTGTATTGCAAAAGGAGTAAGGGTAGGCACGCCGAATTTTTTAAAGATCCTCATCTTATCTGCATTGAAGCAGATTACATCTCCTTGGGGTTCCCCGCATACAATATTCTGGGAATTAATATAATCTCCAATCTTATCAATTATGATGTATCTGGGAGGATTATTAAAGTCAGTGAAGTAAATAGTCTTACCACACTTCTCATTTTTGATAACTATTTTCTTTATGGGAAAGTTTATATCAAACCCAAATCCTAGATTGCAGGCATCATTTAAAAGGGTTTCATATTGTTGAAGTGGTACTTGAGTGGTTTCCTCTAAAGGTTCAGAAAGAACTTTGTACTTTTGGCAGTCCTCGCATGTTACATCAATATCGGCTATATCAGAATTATTCTGGTTATTTCTTATAGTTCCGAATTCTCCTACACCCGTAGTTGGATTCACTAAAAATATGTATGTATCATCAGTGCTGATATCATTCTTCCCTCCATGAAATCTATATCCTTCTTTGAAACGGGTAGCTAAAATATTACTTTGCTCATTACTTAAACTGAAAAAATCTTCTGATGAATTCTCTATGTTTGCATTGAAAGCAAAAGAATATTCAGAAGGTTCTAGGTCTATAGGATTTTTGCGGGACATCCCTTTTTTAGGGCTGTTTATACTCTGTGCAGGTTTATTCATTATTTACCCCGGGCAAACATCCCGAATATTTCTGTTCTTTTTTTATTTTGCTTGACCATATCTTTCCACCATCTTCCTCCCATTCCTTCAAACTTGGCAGAGGTCATGGCATTGGAAAAACTATCCCTTTCTAATTGAAGATAAAATTGTACTTTGGCCTGTACGTTTTCATCGTCCCCATTACTCCAAAGATTCTGGTATATTTTTCTCTTCAGGTGGTTCTCTAAATATTCGAATACATAATTTCCCTGTACTTCAGGGATAATAAGTTCGTCATTCTCATCTACAGGCAGTCCCTGAAACTCTATAAGAATATTACCGGTGTTAAAATTCGTCTTTATGAAATCCCCTTCTATTTTTATCTCATACTGGCAGTTAGTGGTATTATTTAAATTTACATTTTTGGTGTGAATTTTAACAGATCCTTTACTTATTTTAAGTAATTCTGGTTTTCTCCTGTTTTTGCGTCCATCATGAAAATAAGTGGTCTCTGTAACTTCCGTGAACTCTCCATCCTTATAACTGTTACTCTGGTTATCCCATTCTTTTTGCGCTTCTTTTCTTACTTTATACCTATAGAAGTCTTCTATAGTATCTTCTTTCTCGTCCTGTTCATATTCTTCTTCATAAAATTTTATTGCTGATATCAAGCTGTAAAAGTTATGGGGTAATCTTACCTGACCATTTTTAACTTTCAAAACCGTACTAACAATTGGCATTATGTTTCCCCCGAATTTCTCCAGACCGTTTTTAATCCACAAATTAAGTGAGAGCTCGTCCAGCAAGCCACTCTCATTATATTGTTTGAGGTCGGTCTGAATTTGTGCTATTAGGTTACTGCTGGTTATCATTGTTTTTCTTTATTGCGTCCAAAGTCTTTATTCTGTTACCGTATAAATTCTGTAATGGGGTGTAAGCGGACTTATATTTTTTACCATCTATTAATTGATAGTAAAGTACGCGTGATATCTTTTTTACCAGAAAGGTTTTATCCATTTGCCATACTTTTAATGCATTGTCTTTTCTTATAGGAATAAAAGATAAGGAGTATAAAACGCCATCAGTATGTAGATTAGTGTATCTTTTCATCTCTTTACCGTTATATTTCTCAATTATTCTTTTTTGAGGATATCTAAAAACAGAAAAATAACCGTAATCCTTAATGAAAACTCCTGCCTCATTGTGTACCATTCTATAGGCAATAGTTTTCAAAGCTTCCTTATAAATTATCTTGATTTCCTCAGTTGTAATGTCAGGTATTGATGGTAGTATTTTCTCCCTGCAAAAGGTATGGAATTTTTGATTTTTTATAAGTGTTATACAGTTAACTAAGTTTTTTCTGGTTATATAGCGGTTTGGTATATTCCTGTTTTTTTCCCTATTAAGGTTGGCAGGATTTAAAGGGTTTGACCTCCTGATTTTCCTTACCGCGTCTTCTTTTCTGTATTTTACTTTCATTAACTACCCTCATTTAAATTTGGATTCTGGTCAGCCTGAACCTGCTTGGATATACTCACTTCTTTTATAGTTTCCTGTACTACTGACTCTAATAATTTATCGCTGCAAACAAATTCGTAATCCCATGCTGACTTGCAATTTTTTTCCCTGCATTCAGAACACTGATCTAAATCGTAAAGATCTGTAGGGATTAATTCTACATCTACTGCAAATATTTCCTTATTTATAATGTAAAGACTTCCTTCTTTATCGTAGTATTCTGCTTTATCTTTATAACCAAGTCTTTTTTTATCTAATCTATGTTGTGCGGGGGTTGTACTGTTAATTTCAATTTCTCCATCCAGTGATGTAACTGATTTTATACTGCTGCCATACTTTGAATAAATAAGCTCAGGTAATTTTTTCTTGGAGCGCATTATAGTACTGCACGTCTTGAATTCTATTATAGGGCAGCTTACCACATCGATGCGTTCCATTTCAAAACATTTCAAAGTTCTGAAAACATTGGCTTCCCTGTAAAGACTGCGGTCATTGAGTTTTTGGCTGATTAGGAATTTAGCTTTTTCCTGCCCTGTCTTTAAAATATATCTGCGTGAAATCCTGTTATCTTTTCCCAAAGATTTCAATCCGTTAATAACCCTAGATACAAATTCACTGTTATTCATATTACAAATATACCGTTTTGGCGTTTATTTTTAAAATTACTTATCTGACGGGTTTAAAACAAGAAAAGGGCAGATTTCTCCGCCCAATCCAACTAAAGAGGAAAACCATAACCTCTTTATATTTTCTTCATTGCACCTATTGTGGTATTGTAGTATATATTACCAGTAATAAGTCCTGCTGTAATCGCTGCGGCATCATTGGTGTAACTGGCCTGACTTGTAAATTGGAAGCCATTTATATTTGCACTGTTTGCACCTACAGTAACATTACTTGTTGCGGGATCAATAACCTGATTAATATTACTCCCCTGTACGTAAACACTGGCCGAGCCTGAACCAACTAGTAGAAAAGCCTGAATAACTGAAAAAAGATTGGAAAAATTACAGTTCAACAATCCTAACGAGGTTCCACTGGTGGTTTTAAGAACGTAATTTATTTGTTGGGTAAACACATAGCCTTCAGTAATCTCAAAATAATTCTTAAGCGGACTTCCTGTAGCTACTACATTGAATAACGCATCACTCCCTCCCACTAATCTCGTATCTGTAGTGTTATACGGCCTTTGGCTTGGATCTTTGAAGGACTCTAATCTTACATAACTGTTAAGTATATCTAGGCTATATATATTTGTTTTAGGTAGGTATATACCGTTTGTTACGGACTTATTGGAAGTATTGTTATAAAAAGAGTTCCACCCTATAGAAATATCATTTGTTGAAAAAGTAGTATTGCTTATTTTAAATGCTGTCTGGTTTGTAGCCGTAATTGAAGTGTCTGTCATTATCAATCCTCCTTCGGCATCAAAATTCATATCGTAGCTGTATACATGAGGCGTATTGTTAGCTATATTATCCTGTACAAGTACATCTACACCAAATGACTTTATATTATTGCCTAAACTGTCTTTTGCTAAGACATATGTTCCTGTTATGTATGCTGATTCTATTTGACAGTTATCTATCAGCAACGATGAAGTGTTTTGAGTAGTGTATAAAGAAGAGCCAAAATAATTTCTGTGTCTGACTATACCCTTGCTGCCAGAGTTTATGAGTATTATATTTGAATAACTCATCCTAACATTACTGTTCAGCTTGGAGGAGCCATCAAAGCCTACTTTGCTCACAAGAAATTCTGTATCTATGGGGTAATCTGTGGTACCTGAAAAAAATATTGTCTTTTTAATAGTATTATCAGAAACAACACCTAATGTATTTACACTTATCTTGTTTTCCAAGATTGTGTTTGCAGTTAACTGTGATTGGTTTACGCTGACATTGGATTGTAGTACGATTTGAGCATTAATATATTGTGGTGAAGCTATAGTTCCCGTTCCTATTACATTTATTAATGCATCGACATATGTTTTGAAAGGTTTTAGTATAGTACCTGTAGAATCTCCACTGTAATCTTCATTAACATAAAATTGAATAATATTTTCATCTGCCGGGATTTCTATATTTATCTCACTACCATTTTCGGTTATAACTATACTGTCCGAAGTAAGTGATTTAAAAGTAAATCTTGTATTGTCTCCGGTAATTGTATTTCCGCTATATACTGCTGTCCCGCTCCCTGTTGACTGAGCACTATACGTTTTTTGATTGGACTCTATAAAGGTATTTAAAGCTGTCTCATTTACTGACAAAGTAATCTCATTTGTACCCGGAGTTATTGTTATTAAATTACTCCCCAATAAAGTCTTCAATTCTTTTTGCCCCAGTACATTAGTCTGTTTGAAAATAGGTGTCCCTGTTCCTATATTTATTAGGGTAGAGAAATTAGATATACTTCCAAACTTATCGCATATAAAAGCATCAAGTTGAACCAGTACCTCAGATAATGTCTGCCCTTTGAGTATTCCAGAGCATCCCAAATCTACATCCACATTGTTTACACAGGATGAATCTATAAATACAGCACATCCTGTACATTTTGGTTTGCACCCACATAAGGATGTTTTATTACAATCACACATATATTTTTATTTTAAGCTTCCAAAGCTGTTATTCTTTCTTCTAAATCAGATATGAGCTGATTAGCATTCTGTAATGCCAAAACCAAATTTTGGTTTATAAGTAATTGACTTGAGTTTATAGCTACATTTATATAAGGCAGAGTTACAGGGGTCAATATACACTCTGTGCTTTTAAAATCCCCGTCACACAGAATAGGAGTATCATTGGTGGGCTGAAATATTTGTTCGTTACAATCCATTGGTTTTTGTTTTTAAGGGCATTCACTGGCCTGTAATGCCTCTATTTGGGCTCGCATTACTGTTATTGTATCTGCCTGTGTTGTTATTATTGTTTTGAGGTCGCAAATTGCGTCCAACATAAATTGAATTAGTACTTTGGGTGTCTTATCTGTTGGGAGCGTATCACAGTATGTTACAGCACTTAAATCTGTATCTGTCTTTATTTGTCCTACACTAATATATAGATCATCTATTGTCTCTTCTACGGAAACACATGTCTCATCCACGAGTTCGCTATATTCTGGTATTTCACCCTGATACTCCACACAGATAGCAAATGACTTGCTGCATGTATCTTTTCTTTGGTTATTTTTACAAGCCATACTTTTGTTTTTTTAAGCCCCAGTTTTACCCGGGGCTATTATTAATTTTATCGCGGACGTTTTGGTCTTGGCGCACCAATCATATCTGTCTCTGTAACGTCAATGCCTGCATCTAAAAGCATAAAATATGCTTGTGCTATAACCCTATCCTCTTCTTTTAATGGTTTACCATCATATCTAATTTCTAGTCTCATATTTTTAATAATATTCTATTGCGTTTTGAATTGTGTTTGTTGCATTTGTAACTGTACTTGTTAACCTGCATAGTGCTCCGGCAGGAACTGGTGCGGACAATGTAAAATCGTTGTAGCCTGTTAATGCTAATCCTAAGTTAATACTGTTTGACACTGTGGCTAAATTGCTAAAAGTTGTACCTCCATTAGTTGAGTATTGAAGAATAACTGTCCCTACTGACCCTAACAACACTGTAACATTATAAGCTATTCTTATTGTATAGGTAACAATAGCATCTTTGGTTGAAGATACAGTAAAATTTGTATTTAGGCTTCTGGTTGGGTTGTAGACTGTCTTCAGGCTCCCTATTGGTGTATACCCTAATGCTGTAACAATCTCTGTAGAAGTAGGTGTATAACTTATTGACTTATACAATGGATCGGTAGAACTTTTAATTACAGAAAAAGCTGTGAGGCTTTTTGAATAAGCTGGTACTGTGGGGTCTGTCTCTGTCACAATAAAACCGGCTCCATTAGTAAGTTGGTTGGTATTGGTTGGAATTAAAGGTTTATTCAGTATCTCACTAAGCCCGGTAGACGAACTCCAATCTGATTTAACTTGTGGTGAAGGGATTGAAGGGGTGCCTGTTAACTTACTGTAGGCAAGTGAACTTATAAACGAAGGGTTTGAGTAGCTTGCAGTTGTGCTTACATTTCCTACTTCCCAACTCCTGTTTGTAGATAGTTCCTGAGTAATACCATTTACGGTTATAGTCCTGCTATTTGGTATCTTACCTGCAATTTCAGTTTCCATATTAGCAATAGCGTTATTAGCATAAGCTACCGTCATAAACTCAGTATCATCTACACTAATTTCGTTTCCTGTCATGCGTATTCCCTGCCCATTGGTAATCTTGTTTCCTAAATCATCATAATTACCTGAAAAGGCTACTTCTGCAAAAACTGGGATATTAAAAATGGCATTCCAATCGGCCTGTACCATATTTATAAGATATCTTCCCGGATCTGTATCGGGTATATCAATAGGTCTTATTACTGTTTCACCATTATCCTCTTCCATAGAAGATCCATTAAAATACCAAGTTTCCTGTGGAATGTCTCCTTGCTCCGTTATACCGAGCACAGCGATTGCCTGTCCGTCCTGAAGTACAAAACCATATAGTTCATCACGAGTAGGAACATTTAAATAATCTCTTAATTTCAATATTTTTATTTTATAAAGTTTGGGGATATATTTTTGGCTTTTTTATTTTCAGGTTTGCAGGGGATCTTATTTTTACTTTCAGAATTATTTTATTATTTTTATCTTAAAAACGCCACTAGGTGGATTTATTGCTAGGGATGAATAATTATTGTATCGTACTGTAACTACATTTGCAGCGGAAACAAAAGCGGTAAAAGTACTGTTAGCTGGCTGGTCTGGGGTTCCTAATAGAACTACATCACCTAAAGAAGCGCCTGTTAATGCCACTGTCAAATCACTGGAAGTGGCACCGTTAGTACTAGGGAAATCTAACGTCGCAGTAGCAGTAAGAGGTGTTAACGCTGTTATTTGAGCCTGTAAGTCTTGTACTGCTGTTCTAACTGTACTTGCAGAGGTAACAGGGGTGTTTGTTCCTGTTACGTAACCTGATATAACCTGATTTTGTATAGTGTTAGAGATCGTTGCTATTGAACCATCACCCCTTAACAAGTTAGATGCAGAACCAGAGGTTATAGTTAAAGTTCCTGTAGGTATGGTTAAGCCGCCTGAATTAACAGTGCCGGTAGCTCTAATATTCCCTACTACATCTAATTTTTCAGTGGGTGAGTTAATTCCTATTCCTATTGATCCTTCAAAATAGCTTTTGAATGTTGAAGGAGACCAAATATTATACTTTCCAGTGAATAATCCTGTTAAATTTCCAACACTTGCACTGGGTGCCCCTATTGCTAAATTTGCTGTATTTGTAGATCTTGTAGTTACTCCTTGTTCACATAATACAATTCCTGTAGCTATTTGAAAAGGACTTAGGAGCGCACCTGAATGTTCTGGAACTATTATACCATGTGCATTCTTTACTATAGATAATGGGTCATTTATATCAGATATAGTTCTAAAATATGCACCAGTTATGACATCTATTGAGCCTGTTCCAGTGATTCTGGTTACACCTTCTATACCCTCTCCACCTCCACCTGAATTAGTAGAACTAAACCCATTCATATTAACTAAAGAAACGAATTTTCCCCCTCTAACCCTATTGGTTGTATTGGTAGATAATGTAGCTCTGGCTTCTGAATCTATTGAATTGAAATTTGATGAGGTTGTTCTTAAATCAGAAACTAATAATGTAGCAAAGAAATCGGTAGAAAATGCTGTACTTGTGCCTAATTTAAATTTATAATTACTGTTGGCTCCCGGAGTTAAGGCATCCTGTGTTCCTATATCAAATCTCCTATTGGTAGTATCAAATTTTATTTCATTTGGTATAGTAGATAATATTCCAGATTGCCATACAGGAATAGTCCCTTCTGTCCCTACAGGGGTATTTGCAGCTATAGTTTCATCAACATATTTTTTTTGAGTGTAGTCAAGATCAGTAATATTAGAAGTATAATCAATTGAACTTGATATACCTCTTGAATCTGGATTAAAAGCGTCTATATTTACACCCGTTGATCCTACAATAAAATCTGTTACATTAATAGTATTCCCGTCTCTCCCACTTAAATTGACTTGCCCTGTTGATACTTCCACTTTTGCGGTAGAAGTATTTAAAGAATTATCAAATTGTTCAAGAACTACAATACCTTCGTCTGTAAAAACTAATCTTTTTTCAACATCGCCTGCTTTAGCAAATATTTTTAAGTTGTTATTATCCTGTATTTCCAAGTCGCCGGTAATAGGAGTATTCTCTGTTGTACCAGATAAAGGGATTGAATTGTTATTTATAAGTGTCTGTACCCCCTCTTTATCGAGAATACTCCTATCAGTGGTGTTTGGAAAATAATTTGCATCGTAATATAATCCAGAACTTACGGCTCCATCAGTTTTTATTCCTATGCTATTACTATCAGTGCTTATACCAAACTCATTATCTATAATTAGATTCTTTCCGGTTGATGAATTACTAAATAATAAAGTTTTATTATCTAATGTACTACTTTCTATATTATCTGTATCTTGAATGATTATGTAATTAGAAAATAATCTATTACTGTATCCATCATATTGCAATAAAATATCTCCTGTTACAGGATTACTATTTTCTGTACCTGTTATAGGTATGAAACCTGTATCACCAGTGATTGTTATATTACCATCCGTATCTGCCGGTATACCATTAACTGAAAGAACTTCTCTACCAAATACATTGTCAGCCAAAAACCTTTCTGAGTCTTCAGATAGAGTATTTGTTCTTATTGATAATTTTTTATCTGCCTCTGCACCTCTTAGTCCATCATTTAATGTGACTGTTCCTGATATTTCAGCCGTACCATACACTCTTAATTTGGCAGCCCCTACTTGGAAAGTACTGTCTTCTGCGCCAAAAACCCCTCCTGAAGTATAAGAAAACCCTGTACCGGGTGTAGTCTCTATTACTATAGCATTAGTCGTTGTGTTTAAGACATCAGTTACGGCCTGTAAACCCGGTGTAACTACGTCCGCTAAAGTTATGTAGTTTGAATCATTATTGAGTAGGCTTATGTTGTCTCCGGCTTTTATCGAGGCCTCAACAGCGGCTTGTATGGTTTCTGAAACCTGTAACTGAAAAGACTGACCATTACCTGTAATAAGAATAGAGTTATCAGGAGAATTTATAGTAATATTACTCCCTGATCCTCCACTACCAACTAAAAGTAAGTTTGCGTTTGAGTCAGTGATATACATAGTTATCATCGCCCCTGTTTTTATAAAGTATATGGCGTTTTTACAAAGTTGGCTTTGTACGGGTAATGTAGTCAACCAAAAATATGGTGGGACTGTTATGCAATTGTTTTCCAATTATAGTTTTTTAAAAATTTATTTCGCCTAGGCATTTATCTATACTACAGGTATCTGTTTTCTTACACTCTCTATCTAAATCACATAGCCTCTTATTTTTTAGTTTTTCTTTTTTTATGCCGCAGTTTTCTAACTCACCCGAAATCTTTTTTTCTATGTAGTCTATTATCTCACAATCTTCGCTGCACATTACTTCGTTCAGACCCATATGAAAATAAGCCTCATTCCAATCTGGCTCCTTACCCAGCATATAATAAGTATAGTAAAAATAAGAGTTGGAAAGGCTGTTGAGCCTTTTGTCGGACTCGTACTTATATCTGTTTCGGGTTACTTCATCAACACTTTGTATCATTTATATACAGTCTTTACATCCTGAATTCGCTTTGGTAAGTTTTTGGGCTTCGTCATAACTTTTTTGGGCTTGTGAGTAGTAACCTTCATGAGCAAAAGCCTTAGCCCTGTTCAGGTGGAACTCTATTTTCATGAGTGCTTTAAGCAACTTACTTGCAGGGTCATACTCCAATCCATTCTGAATCCATATTTTATTTATGCTTCGTCTTAAAGTGTCTGTCTTTAAATATTCCCTCTCTGCACTGTAAGAGTTTGGTGTACCCTCCAATAGAAAATGGTAGATACCATCCGGTAAAGGTTCATAACTGTCTTCTCCGCACTCTACACAGCTTAAATGTAATGTTTGGCTATTATACCAAGTTATTTTGTTTTTGGGAAAAGTAAATGTTTCATAGTTTTTATTCCCCGGAATTTTAATAGACAAAGTGGCAGGAGCATTTTCGATATTATTCCAATTACTGTTGTCTGCCACCAATAAAGTATTGGGGTCATTGGTATTGAGTATCTGGAAAGATATTTTAGGTTTGCCTATTATAGCCATATTATGCTTTTAAGGAATTTATGACAGCATCTAGTTTAGCTTCAATTGCATCCAGCCTAGACTCCGTATTTGTTCTTAATGTATTTACAGACGTCCTGGCTTCAGCTAAATCGGTATATACCGCTGCTATAGCGGTGAGGTTTGTAGTTGTTCCCAGAGGCTGTACGTTAGCCAAAAGCTCTACTTGGCTTTCTTCTGATATTCTTGTAAATAATTTTTTAAGCTTATTTATAAGATCAAAATAGTTTAAAGCCTGTATTAGTTGTTGTGTTGTTTTCATTTTAGAATTGGAATATTAATTTGGTTGATATGTCTTTGTTAGTATTTATACCTGCAAGTAGAATTGTATTTTTTATCCTTATCCCTGCATCTACACCATAAGATAATTTTCTGGTATCAAGATTGGTATTTAACCCTCCTCCCGCCAGAAAAGAAAAGTTATCTTTCTGTATAATAGTTTTCGTAATTGTTTTTTCTTGTACCGTTACTTCCTGAGGCTTTATTTTGTAGTCAGCCCTTACATCAAGCAGCTGACCCTGTACTTTGGAGTAAATTTTTAATTCGAGTTTATCATCTGAAAAATCAGTTACATTTTCTCTCTCCTGAATAGACTTTATATATAAAAGGTTTTTAAGGCTGTCATTAGATTTCAGGAATTTAGCCGCTAGTTCTTTATCAATAGGATGGGTTGAATAAATATATCGGTTTTTATACAAAATAGAGTCGCTGTGTTTTGAAGGTAGTTCTGTTTCATTTTGGGGTGTATTGAAACTGCCCACTACTTCAGGTATCCGTACTTTAACATCCTTTGTCTCTACAAGAACACTTTCTTCTGGTTGGCAATTTCTAAAAAATAGGGCTAATAGAATTATCAACAATACTATAACAGCGTCTTTCCAATATGTTTTTAATAGTGTCATACTTTTAATACTTGTCCGATTTTAATAATATCGGTAGTTAGCTTATTATCGGTCTTTAGTTTAGTAATTGTAGTGTTGAACTTTACTGCTATTTTTGTAAGGGTATCGCCACTTTTTACTGAGTACGTAGTAGTCTTTTCGTTTGTTGTCGTACCTCCGGCAAATTCGTATAATACCTTAGCTATAGCTTTGGAATATGCAATTTTATTCTTTTGGTAGCTTTTCATATCATTGGGGTTTGAAATAAAGCATACCTCCAGTAAAACATTTTCGCCCGTTAGTCTCATCCAACCCAGTGATGGGTGCTGGCTCTCTGATTCGGTTTTTACTCCATTTTTACCTCTTAAAGGAATACCTAAAATCTCGCTGGTTTTGGCACTTAATGCTTTTGCCAGATTATACTCCAAAGCAGTGTATTTTTCAGGAACAATTGTTTCTACTCCTGTGCTTTTTTCATTAAAGGCATTCCAGTGCAAATCTATTAGTATAGAATCCGGTGAAACTAGTCTCTTAAAAAAAGCAATACTGTCTTTAAGTATGGTATCGTTACCATCTTTAATGGCTGTCACCCCTAATTTTGATAATTCGGACATTATAAGGTCTCGCAATTCTACTGAAAGCTCTCCTTCTATGTACCCGTTTCCTGAACTTCCCCTATCGCGCCCACTCTTGTTGGCGTGACCGGCTGAAATAAATATCTTTCTCATTCTTTCTCTTCTATGGTTTTCTTGTCATTAATTTTAGTGTCTGCTGTTGCAAGTCCAAGCACAGTTGCCAAAAATATAAGTAAGGAATCGAAGACATCAACTGCCTTACTTGTTATTTCCTTATCTAGTATTATGTCTGATATACTTATATAAATAGCTAAAAACATGGTTACTAAAAAAGTAATAAGTATTACAAAGCTTTTTCTGGAATAAATTCCTGCCGGAGATCTCAATAGATCCTCAAAATAGTTCTTAATCATTCTGCTGTCTTATTGTGGCCTCCCTCGCATTAAAAGTATCTTCCAGTATATTAACTTCCTTATAAAGTTGGGTCTTTTCCAAAACTTCCTGTGAAGTCCAAGAACGGGATAACTTTATATTCTCAATATTTTGATCCGCCTTTGGGGAGGGCTTCATAAATATCGCTGTTACTATTAAGCTTAAAATTCCTATTATTGTAATCTTCATTTTTATTTCGTTTTTACTTTCTTATATCCTTGGTATGCTCTTTCTTCCAATTGCTCCACTCTGTCTCTCCAGTAGCTATTATTTGTGTTAGCATCTTCCACCCTTTTTTTGTTGCACGTATCAATCTCTTTCGAAAGATTATCAATGATATTATTATATCTAGCAGTAAGAGCATTGATTGCGGCATCTTTTTTGTTTAGTTCTTCTCTTTGGTCGTATATTATTATTCCGCCCAGAGCAAGGATTATTGCTAGGGAGATGCTGAGCCATTTTTTTACAGTTAAATTGGCAAAAAAACTTCCTGTTTCAACTGCTGTATTACTCATTTTTCCGAATTAGTTTCCGGCTTCTGAAAATTTCCTCATTGTTATTGTTAGTATAAATACACATATTAATATAGAGTATATCTGGTAGTAGTTCACCATTATCATCTTATAGCTAAGCTCTGTCAGGACGTTGAGTATTATTACGGTTGCGAAACTTTTTACTTTTAAGCTGTTCCATAAGTTATATCCGCCTAATAAAAATCCTAATATTGATATTGATACCATAATGTTATCTACTATCCCTATGGTGTCATATAATCTATAGTATATATCTGTTTCTACTATAAAAAATAATGACATATAAGCCCCTATTATAAATACAGGTAGTACTCCAATTATGTCAATTAACTTTGTCATTTCCTGACCGTGGTTTTTTGGGGGTATTATTAAAAAAGGGAGGGATTTTAACTCCTCCCTTTAGTTTTAAGTTCTATAAGCTTATATTGCGTAAGCTCTTTGTGCAGGTAATCCAGCAGCCGCAGCCAACTTATTGAAAAGTGTTTCTACTGCTTGATGTTTTCCTACTTCAACTCTTGCGATGTAAGTGATTCTCTGATCGCTTTCTCCTATGTGCTGTACAGGTGTTTTTACACTAACAGTAAGAGCGTAATCCACATATTGGGCAAGGCCTTTAAGTCTAGTTTCCTGACCCATCTGCCATTTACCGTAGTTGTTTCCATAAAGTCTTTCAGTTCCTTCAAAATAACGTCTTGAACGGTCTTCAAAGTCTCTCATCATTCCACCAAGTGCTTCTGGCTCTTCAGCTAGATTGATAAGTTTAACTGCAAATCTTCCAACTCCTGAAACAAATGACTCGTTTACAAATGTAGGTTCTCCACCTGCAATACTAATTCTTGTGGAAGTAGCGTAGAAAGGCATATCATCCCTGTATTCTTCGTCTCCGCTTAATACAAATGGTTTTGCTTTGACACGGATACCCATTTTAGCTAGAGGATTATATGTTCTTGAAGTTTTTTCCCAAGAAACTCTCTCATAATCATGAGGGGCTTCTGATATAAATAAATCCCTGAATTCTGGTGAACACTCCTCACAAACAATATCGCTTAGTACTGTAGTTCTATAAGTAGTCTGACATAAGCCTTCTGCTGCGGCTCCTGATGCTACTGCGGCGGCTACTGTTCCTGCCAAAGTACCTGAAGCATTTGTTACACTAAATGAAGGATAAGTTGCTGAAGGTGCTACAAGTATAAGTGTTGCTGCTGAAGAAGTGATTGTTCCTCCTGTAGCTGTCTCGATTGCAGCTTTATTAGCTGTTATAAAATCTGTTGCTGTCTGGGTAAGGGAAGTATTGTAAGTTGCAAGGTAATTAACACCAGCTATATTTACGTTTGCTGTTCCAGATGTACCGGTTAGTGTAGCTGTTCTGGAAAGGCTTGCTGAATCTACTGCAATAACAAGTGTTGGGTAGGCGGCCTGAAGCTCTGCCAGTTTATTTTCTCCGCAGTCATCATCTGCCAAAGTAATTCTGTACACTTCTGGTACTGCGTTACATGTATCACCTGCTGTCCAAGCTGTAGCTACTGTAGTTGGGTTAACACATACTGATGATGCATCTCCTACCAAAGTAATAACTGCTGTTCCTTTTATTGCTGTAGCAGCCTTGAAAGTAGCGATTTCAGCCTCTGTAAGCTCATTATCAGTTACAAGTGTATAAATACCTACCCCGCCGTTTTGCGCCTGTTTGATAACAGTCCCTGTAACGAATCCCGGAAGATCATCTACAGTGGTTGTAAGGTCTACTCCGTCATCTTCAATGCTCACAGAATAAACAACACCCTCTACAGTTGCCGTATAACCTGTTGTACAATCTTCACAATCCTTGATGTAAGACGCTGTAGATGTAACGTAATTGGCTAGTGTAGTTCCTGTTGGTGCAAGGATAGTATATTTAGTCTGGTCATCACCTACTCTTTCAGAAGCAAAAACCTGATAATCGTTATATTGTGCCTGTACATTTCCTAAATCTGACTCTCTTCCTCTGTCTGTAAGGACAAGTTCGAAAGTAGTATAAGGTACTTCATCTGAAATGGCTGCCAAAGATGGAGATAACGAGTTTACAGGGGTAATTTCAATGTAGTCGGTAATTGGTACGCCGCCCATCAAAGTAATGCCTTTAAAATTCTCTACGGCTCTCTCGATGATTTCCTGCATGGAAGCTACACCATTTGTACAGTCTACACATGTACCGTCTTCCCTAACATAAGGGTATTCAATATGAATTTGCGCTGTAAAATAAGCATCCTGATAACCCAGCACTGCCATAGCGTCTCCCCAAAGGGTTACTTCTATCACATCTGATTCTCCTTGCTTAAGTACAATCTCAGTACCTGCCTTGCCGTTGTATCCTATGATAAACTCATCTGTTTCAATTCCTTTTACTTTTGGTGCAAAGACTTTGTAGTCTACAACCTCTGAAAGTTTGAAAGGTAGTGAAGACCAAGCTTTATCCGAGAATGATCTTGTTACTGAAAGAGGCGGTACACCTAATTTAATCTCAAAATTTGTATCAGCGGGCTTTCCTGCGAAAGTATTTACAACCCTGCGGCCGTTTTGTGTGTTTGGAAGGGATAAATCGACAATAGCCAATTGACCATCTGCCAAGTTTAATGAACCTCCTGTGGTAAGAACATTACCTTCGTTAAGGTTAAATATCCTGTCTTGTCCTTTTAAAATACTCATTGTTTTTTATTTAAAAATTTAGTTGTTGATTGTTATATTTTTTGTGCGGCATTCATTTTGTTTGCCTGATATTTATCTGAATTATTGTTTAATTCGAATTCCGAAGCTGCTAAACTTATTATTCTGTCTAAAATCTTATCATCCCATTCAGGGTTGGTTTTAGGATTGAAGTTGCTTTCAGGATCTTCCGGGTTGCTAAGGCTAATCTGTAGTGGATATCTATAGTAAGAAAGTACTATATTTTCAAAAGTAAAATTATCTTTATAGACTTTTACTTTATTTGAACCGAGGTTATAAGGAGCCTCGCGGTACTTGAATGACGGTTTGTTGAATTCATCCCGGAGGATATTATTCCTGTCATCATTCTTGATTTCAAATAAATCGAATATTTGATTTGTACATTTCTCTTTTGAAGCCAGTCCATAAATGCTGGAAAGTTCGAAGTAGTTTTTAGGAAGCTCAAAATCTTGAGAGTCTTTATGAAAAGTTGAGGATGGTATTTTTTTGTCTTCTACTAGAAGTTGCTGTATATAGCGAATATCATCCTCATACTTTTTATCCAGAATGTACTCTGGAAATTTATTTTGAACCTCATTGAATATAATTACAAACTTACCCTTGTCGCAGCCTACACCGTCTGTGGTTGCATTTTTGTTTATCTTTATAATAAACTTATCATAAGTCTGTTCTGAGGTCATTTTTAGTCTTTCAAGTGGTCAAATATTAGTTCCTGTATTTCAGAAGACTGTGCTGCTTTTCTGGCGGCTATTTTTAAGTTAGCTCCTAAATCTGTATCGCCTAAATATACAGACCCCATTTTTCTTTTTATTACTCCATCACGTAAAAGCTGTTTCAATTTGGAGAAAATAGTCAACTCCTGTTTTCCTGAGATACTGGAGAAATTCTCGTAAGTCTCTAAAAAGATTTTGGCATTTTGATAGCCATTCTCCTTATTGTTTAGCCATTGTGTAAAAGCGCTGTTAAGTGCAGCTTCATCCGGGTTATTGGAACTAGGTATTCCTAAGTAATCGAGTATAGTAATTAAGTCTGTTTTATTCTGACTATACATTGTAAAGAATAATCCTATTGCCTTATTCCTTTCAAGATCTTTTCTCTGACCGAGGTTAAGCACTTCATCAATATTTTGTACTGCATATTGGGCTTTAAGTCTGAATACAGTGTCTTCTTCTTTGTCTTTTGGGGCTAAGTTGCCAAATAAAACTGCTGAATAAATCGACAGCAGCTGCATAGGATTGGAAGTGTTGAAAGTAATATCGTTTCTTAAATCTGTAGAGGCTGTCAACCAAAAGCAATTTTCTCCTGTATCAATATGGGATAGTCTTCCTTCTCCAATGATTCTTTCTACAGGGTCTATGATAAACTTTTTTAATCCTGCAATTACTGTTTTTCTTGCCTCTGTATCAGGGTATAATTTTATAAGGGTCTTGGAATTCTCATGGAGTCCTGTGTCCCAAATATTTCTGTCATTATCCCAGATAGCCATTGGAACTTCTGTTCCTATATGCGGGTCTAATAACTTTGTAGTATCGTGCTGTATAAATCCATCAGGTGCTCCTGAATCCAGCTTAGGGATTACTTTATATAAGGAGTCTGATTTTATTTCAAATCCGTGAACGTTAACGCTTAATTGCTTTGCTTCCGCTTCTTTCTTTGTAAATGCCATTTTATATTTGGTTTTAATGCAAATTTAAATCAGATTTGACAAAGAAAAAATTTACTTGTTTTTTAGGTTTAGCCCCAATTTTTACATCAGGGCTTTTTCCTATATTTTAGTTAAATCCTTTTCTTGCTGCTTCATCAAGTTCAATAACAACAAATCTGGTAAGGTCTCTCACGTGTATTGCAACACTAGAGTGAATCCAGAAGGACTGTGCCATTGTTTTGTATGAAGAAACTACATCAGCAGCTTTCTTGTTACTGTAGCGTCCATTATCTGAACCCCAGTAAGTCATCTCACCTTCTGGCTTAACAAGATAGATATTTGCCTTAGTATTACCGCCTTCTATAACGGTTGCTCCTTGAGGCATTTTCTTGTTATTAGAGTAAGATTGGTCAGCCACATCCCAGATAATAAGAGAGTAAGAAGTATGTGCTCTTCCTCCTGTGTGCATACCTTTCTGGATACGGTCTGTCATTGGGATGCTGTTTAATGAAGGATCTTCCTCTACCTGTAGATTACCAATACCTGCAATATAAACCTGAGTAAATCTCACTGGTTTCATTACTAAGTTCAATAAATCATTTCCTGAAACTGGGTTAGGAATAGTTCTTTCTGAGCCCAAGAATCTTCCGATAGAATCGTACTGTGCATTGATTTCATCCTTGAAAATCTGATAGATATTTTCTACCGCGTCTTTACCACCCTTAAATTTAATAAATCTGTCAACATCCGGCATATCATTAGAACGGAAAACATATTCTACCGCATTCTTTATATGTGATCTTGTAATACCACCCGGCTTAGCGTATTTAATAAGTTTACCTCTACGGATTTGGTGGAAAAGACCTTCATTAAGTCTTGTAACTCCATTTGAATCCCTTATAGTCCCTGCTTTTTGGAATAAAAGAGCGTGGGCTACAAGTTTTTCGTGTTCCCTGTGTACCAAGAATTCCATAGTTGCTCCAATTCTCATAGTGGTTGGTCTGGCTTTTCCTGTAACACCGTCACGGTCTGCGATAACTGCGAACTCACCAAGGTCTTGTGCCTCGTTCATCAAATCATCTATATATGCTCTTGAGTGTGCTGTTGCTCCACTGAAGTTTTTTCTGTCTGCCTTACCAGTTACGTACGCTTCAACCCCTGACATATTTCCTAATTGGAATTGACATGTCATAGTTGTAGGAGAATCCATAAAATCTACGTTAGAGTAGTTTTGTGCGTATTCACCAAACATAGTATGGCTAATTTTGTAATACTGGATACCTTTTACAAGTAAAGAAGCATCGTAGTAAGCCCGTTTTGAATTTGAAACTAATTTAACTGAGTGTTCAAATCCTTCATTCACTAACCTGATCTCTTCGTCTCCCGAAACCACAATCTGATCTCCATATAAAGGATCACATGAAAGTACATCTCCCGGAGCAAACTGTTTGGTTAGTACAATTTTAAAAGGTGACTCATCAATACCCGGGAAATCCTGATTGGATGTGTCACGGATAGTTGTACAGTTCATACTTTCCTTGATTGCAATATCATAGGTGAAACTACCATCCTCTCCGTTAACTTCCATTACCGCTTTGTTAGCAAGAAGTTCACGATACATAGGATAAGTTGTTTTGGCCTGTTGCCCCCATAATTGCATCAAACCTAAGTGATGCTTATTAGGGTCTTCCTGATACCACGAGCCCATAGATGCCATATCTTGGTACCCTTGGATAGATTGAACCGTTTTTCTGTCGGTAAATTTGATTACATGATCTCCGTTATACAGAGACCTATTTGTTTGCGTAACACTCATTGTTCTATTTTAATTTTAGTTGTTGTTATGGTAAGTCAAAGCTAAAGGTGCTTGTTGTATCCTCTAGGGGAGCAACTGTTTTCTTATCTTTGTTTTTTGGTATAAAGCTTATAGTTTTGAAGGTTTCAATATTATCTTTTCTTTTACTGTCTACAGCCTTAAGTTTGAGATAATTTTCTTTGTCGGCCAAAAAGTAAATGAGCTCCTGCGCTCTTTTTGGATCTTCCATGACTTCATTATAAAGTCTGTCTACTTCCATCATACCTTCCTTATTTTCCTTTGTTGCAAGGTCTATAAGTTTTTTGGCGGTTACATCCTGAATCCCCTGTTCTTTGTATAGTTTGGATAATTCTGAACGGTATTTTTTAATGTCTTCTTGCTCTTTTATTCTTTCTGCCTGAACTGCTTTTTCGGCTTCGGCTACAGTCTTATCGTAATTACTTTGGTGAAAGTCTACAATTCTTTTGGCTTTTTCATCAAGGACAGAATCTTTCTTATCTTTCTCTACAAGCAACTTGGCCTGATCTTCATCATTCCCATTTGCAAGGTATTGTCTGAAAACTATAGTTGATTGGTGACTTTCATCATCAATATCCCAACCATCAGCCTCTTCAAAAGGTCTTTTGACTAAATCAGGTGTCTGAAATATTTGCCTTAAATCTCCTTTTTCCTTGATTATATTGATAAGCTTCTTTTGGTTTTCATCAAGTCCTTCAACAGAGACAAACTTCTCTTTTATTTCTTCCTGTTGTTTTGTCTTTTGGCTTTCCAGAATAGATAGGTAGTAGTCTTCGTCTAAATCTGTGAGTTCTGATAGCTTTACTACATTCCCCTCTGAATCTTCAACTTCAGCGTCTTCCCAATCTCCTCTTTCAATCAGTCTTTTTGCTAAGGTAGCGTACTGGTTAGGTTTTGTATCAAATTTGGGAACTTCTGCAATTACCGGAGGATCTGTAGTAATTACCTCTTCTGCGGGAGGTGTTAAATCTAAATCGGGTACTTCCTGCGTAACCTCTTGTTGTTCTGTTGGTAAATCGAAATTGAATTCTGCTAATGCTTCAATAGTAGTAGCTCCTTCTTGAATTTGGTTTTTCATTTTATTATGGCAAATGTAGTATGGTTATACGTGTTAAAAAAATTGCTTGTTTTTTAAGTTCTGTCCTTAGCTGATATATAATTGCTTAGTTGGTATGTAATTAGTTCTTATTTACTAATGCTATTGTCTCGTTTGATCTTATTTTATCCCGCTGTATCTGAAGGGCTTCCCTTTCTAAGTCCAACTTTTGCTGTTCCAAGGATTTTCTGTCTTCGGATTCTTTTTGTTTTAAGTTACCTAATCCTTGTTTCATCATCAGTTCTTGATTCCTGAATGAGTTTTTCAAATCGTTTTCGGCAGCCTGTGAAACCTTGTCGAAGTATTCGTCCTGTGGTGACCTTCCTGAGCCTACTTTAGATATTCCGTCTATCTCTGCCTTTTCAAGCATAGTATCCCTGTCTTTTTGTTTTTCTACAGCTATAAATTGTCTCTCAGTATCTTTCTCTAGTTTCTGGGCTTCAATCTGTTTATCAAGCAACATTTGTTGGTTTTCTCTTTCTGCGGCAGCCTCTTTTTCTTTTTCCAGCCTGTTCTCTCTTCCTACCTGTATAAGCTCAACAACAGAACGTGCTTTGACTATCTGGCTAAAATCCAGAATATCTGAACCCTGTGTATTGGTCTGCAACATAATATTCTTTAGGTTTTCCAACTGTTTTTTATCGTTGGAATTATTGGTAGGTATTATTCCAAAATGTCTTAGTGGGAAATAAGGGTCTGATAATTCTATAAATACTTTATCACCATCAGATTTTGTATAGTAATATGCTGCGTCCAGATTATTTTTCTGGCAGTACTGCGCTACACAAAGGTGTATGTGATTTGCTTTTTTATTACCGGAAGACATTGCTGAGAATATGGGCTCTGTTTGTGCATATGAGGCTGTCAGTCCCTGTTTAATACCTTCGGCGGTTGTATACTCCGATGCATTACCAATTCGTTGTTGGGTTATACCTATTTGTTCTAAAGCGAGTATCTTATAACGCTCTGCAAGATTCATTCTGTTATTGATCTGCTCGGTGAAGGTAATGCTCTGGCTCATGAAGGTATTCATTCCCTGTCCGGCTCCCTGCATATTCTGTTTTTTGGTATCTATAGGGACAATACCTATTTCAACTGCGGCCTCACGTAGCATCTCAAGTGTCTCTCTTGTACCAATGTTATCCTTGTACTCTGACGGCAAATAATTGACATCAAATAAAAGGAAAGTTCCAATCTCTTTTTCAAGGAGATTAAATATCTGGTTCATGCATATATTGTGCATGATTATAAAAGGCCTTAGCTTTTTGGCAATAGAGTTTCCTATAAGACCTGCAACCGGAAGTTTGATATCATAAAGGTTTGAATCCCCTTTTATCTGGTAAGGTAATGGCTCTCCGCCTAAATACAAATCCTCATTAAGAAAACTATTGCCCGCATTTACCTTTACTCCCCATCTTACCTGCGGTCTGTAAGTAAATGCAATAGTATTAGGCTCAGGATTGTTTTCTATATCTTCAAGTGTTACCTTGCGTAGAGTCCTTATTTCGTTCTCAACCAAGAAATCCTTTACAAGATCATCAGTAATTATTTGTTGGTCTGGGATGCCATCTTTAGTAATATAATTTAGTATTCCGATTCTCTGCCAGCCTTTCCAGTAAGATTCTGTACATTGGTGTAAATCATTTCTTACAGAGATATCACTTCTAAGCTGGCTTGCAAAATTATTGACATTATTCATGCCCTTATTTAAAGGAGAGAACCAAGTATCTTCTTTGCTTGTGGTGCCGTCTTCATTTATCACTGTAGACTCTCCCAGAGGTATATTAAATGCATCCTGAAGCTGTAGGGTTACATCATAATCGAAATAATCCTCAAAAGGAACATATACCTGATCTTGGAAATTCTTGTCAAGTATGTTTTTGAAAGAACTCTCCTGTCCAGAAGAAAGTACACTTTCAGTATTTTTATTGTAGTATCCTGATAATCGTTGTTGTTGTTCGGCAGTTAATTTATTTCCCCAGCGTTCCATTATCTGGTTTGCCGATAAATAGTGTACCTGCCCTACATACTCCCCGTCCTGCGGGTATTTTATATCAACGTCCTCCGAGAAAAATGTCGTAACTGATTTCCATCTTTCAGGTCGGTAAAAATCATAACCTATATGGTAATTCCTGAACCATCTTCCTGTGAGTATGTAGTCGGTTATTTCTTCCTCATCCATCTCGTCCATATCAAACCTGTCACGGTCTATATCGAGGGTATTCTGAGCCCAGATGGCAGCTTTTGTTTTCCAGTTTTTATTCATGTCTTTCTGGATAAGATCCGGCGATATTAATTCTGCCTTTTTCTGCTCCAGTGCCTGCATGAATTGTTGCTGTTCCTCTTCTGAACTGAATTCCTGTTCAAGGTTTACTCCTGCCTCCAATAATTTTCTTTGAAGTTCTATATCAAAAAGCTGTTGTGTGTACTCTTTTACCCTTTGTGTCTTATCCCTTATGTATTCATTTTGGGAAAAAGGGTCTTCAGTTGTAATTGTATAACTGTCCTTAAATTTTCCATATTCCCCGCGAATCTGGTTCACTATCATTCCCAGAAAGTCGTAGTGTTTCGGGGAGGATGTTATCTGTACTTCATTGACAAGTTTTACAAACTCATCGGTCTTGTCTGATAACCCATAGTCGGAGAGAATAAGCTCCCCATTTATCATCCTATAATAATCCTGAAACTCTATATTTCTTTCCAGCTGTCTTATAGCTATCTCTTCGAGCCTGTCCAATGTAGAGTTTACCCATTTCGGGGTTTTCTTTGAATCGGGTATGGCTTGAGGTGGTAGTGCCGAAGAATTTTCTCCTGATAAGCCTACACCGTTAAAAAATGCGTGGTTTGAATTCAATTTAAAAGTATTTCCACAAATTTAGGCACTTGCTGTCAGTTTGCAAAATTACTTGGTTTCTGGGTTTTAAAACAGCCTTCTGCGGGTTGTAGTGAATAATTTTGATTTGGATGAACTCACACTCATTTCTTTTTTTTCAGGCTCTTTAATACGCGCCTCTACATAATTTGCGTCGAGATAATGCGCCTGTATAAGTGCTATACCGAAAGTGGTAATTCTATCGTGGTTTTCTCCCTCTTTGTAGTTTATCATCTCTTCAAGGAGTAGTTCATCATTTATAAGCTCTATACCGTATATTGTATACTCCTTATCATTCTCGTCTTTTAAGGTATGTACCTTATTTGCATAGTTTATGGCCTTATTTAATATAGCTGACTTATTACCTGATGGTGATATCCCATAGGTACGGCGATTATTTACTTTCAAAGTTAAATCTCCCGCCATATTGAAGGATGGTACAAGGTATTGGTCGGTTTTATGTAGGGTATCCAAATAAGTCTTGAATTCCATATCCTCATTCTCCATGAGACACTCGGCATTATAAGCTTCCAAAAGCATGTAGCCTATATTGTGGAACTTACTGTGAGGGTTGGGTCGGCTCGCATATGTGGCCGCTATCCTGTCACCCCACTCATCATTTCCCGACTGCCTCTTGAAAATCTTGAAACAGCCTACAGAATCACTGTCTGCCTCTTCCTGCTTGTAATCATCCAGTGATGCAACGTACAGTCCTCTGGGTGGTTTTACAGTGGGGAACTCCCCAAATATTACTACGGGCGAATCGTGAAATCCTCCTTTATGTGGAAACTTCGGAAGTTCTTTTTTTGAGTGTTCTATTTCAGTATATTTGGAATCCCGACCTTTAAATAAATCTACTTTTCTTCCTGTGAGCCCTTCTTCCCTTATCCTTCTTAAATGCCTTTCCGCTACTTCCCTATTAAAAGGATTTACTTTTCCAGATAAAAATATTTCTTCCGGGTCATTAGGGTAATAAACAATTTCCTTGGTTAAGGATTGTTTATTTTTAGCCAGTTTTAATCTATCAGCTTTAATTATTTCATGACACCTTTTCCAATCGGTAAGTAGTATCTTTATTTTTCTGAGTTCTGTTGAATCTGGGCGGCCTAGATAATCGGCCAAATTTGATTCTATTTTCACCATGCCCTCTTTCGCAGACATCGCAGCAGGTGCAAAGGTTCCGAATTTTCTTCTTTTCCAAGGGATGTCTTCTTTGTCTATACCTCTTTCTAAGGCTTCCCAGTTCATTGGAAGTACGTCATAATCTTCAGGATCATTTAGAAATATCAGGGCATCACGTGATAACTCTTCGTTCCCTCCAGTCCCGGACAGTATAGGAGTACAAAGTTTTCCAGCAGGAGTGTCGAAAGAAGGTTTGGCTCCATTAAGTTGATCTATAAAAGGGGCTTTCATTATCTCATCAATAACAAAGGCATCTGGTGTAAATCCTGCAAGCACCTCAGAGGACTTTTCTCCCCCGCTGTTAAGGTTTATAATATGTATTACTGCCTGCAAGAGGTTTTTACCTCCTTTGGTCTTTATCCCTAACTGTACTTTTTTAGACCAGTCATTGGTAAGGTTGTTTGGAGCAAAAGCAGGATTGCAATTCTGCATGGAAACCTTTACGTTCTTTTCAAGCTGACCTAAATCCTTTGCTGATCCCCCACCTACTACCAGTTCCTTACCACCTGTTATTGCAATGTGATGAAGATGTGAGGCCAATCCTGTACTTTTGAAAAGCCTTCTGGTAGCAGCTATGAATAACATTCTTCCCTTTATTTTGGCATCCCTGTAATTGTCCTGAATTATATACCATTCATTATCCCTTAATGGAGGTATTATAACATCTTTCTTTATATCCAGCTGTCCTGTCACATTATTCATAGTAGCCCGGGGTATTTCGGTTACAAAGTGGTTTATGTGAAAGTAAAGCCACGGTTCTATAGGTTGTCCGTCTATATTTATACCGTTCTTTATTTTTTTAAATTCGTCTACATAAAATTGCAGTGTATTTTTTTCCTGTTCAAAATAGTGCTTGTCTACATTCCACACCGGGACTTTACTCTTATCCATATAGATAAGCATCTCATTTTTAGGAGGGCTGTCAAAGTCTATTTTCATAGCCGAGATTTTACGCTCTATCTCGGGATACAGTTTTACCAGCTGCTCGTGCATACACAAAGGAGCTTTCACATTATCATGGAATACTATTCCTGATGTATCCTGTGTGTCGTCTTTTATGTTCAGCGCAGCAATATTATCATCAATCCTTGATATATCAGCAAAGCACTCCTTAAGAAACTTCATTTCATCAGAACGTATATCCTGATTCTCTATCTGGGATATGTCTACAGACTCAACATAAAAATCCACACGGTCAGTATGGATTTTAATAATAGATAAGCACTCTTTGATAAATGACTTGAATTCTGAGAGGTGATGGTCTCCTTCTGCTTTTTTGACAAAGAATTTTAACCTGTCGAGTATTTCTTTGGTTATGTCCTGTTGCAGTTTGAATTCATCCCCTTTATATTTTAAGTTGCTTTTTTGAGATGCAAGTTTTTCCTTTACGAACTTGGACATCTCTGACTTGATTATTTTTTTATTGGTGTGTTCCTTATCAATATAATCTATAAAGTTCTCATCAGAAAGATTTTCATCTGTCTGTATTGATGACCAGTCATTATTTACAATGTACTTTTTGTATTTAAGGAACTGTGGTTTATTTTTCTTTATAAATCCTTTAATAAATTCAGACATCCAGCATATTTTTCAATTCTTCAACAAGATTTTTCATCGCCCCGGATTTTACCTGAGCACTTTTAACCTTCTGTATAAAATCCTTATCTTTTTCAACTATCTTCATATCAGGGGTAACAGAGAAATTATTTTTAGGTATTTCTTTTTCTATTATTCTGCATAAACTTGTTATCTCTTCAGGTAACTTTGGTTCTACATTTTCAAGGTCTGTATAAGCATCCACCATAATATAAAGCTTATTATTAGTAATCCTAAGATCATTTCGGTATAGGCCTATCTCTGTGAATACTTCAAAGGCTGTCTGTTCTACATCTGCTTCAAACTCTGATTCTATCAGGATTTTTGCGATATCTGCTTTTCTTGCTGTGAGATCCTTTTCTTTCTCTGCTATTACATGTGTATAGCGAATATGCTGCTCAAAAGCATTCCTTATCTTGTTATATAAACTTGGTGCTTCCATTATAGTTCTTTTTCATTATCCCGCGATTTCTCTATGGCTGTATAAAAATCCTCATCTGAAATATCCCAGAGAAAACTAAGGGAGACATCATTCTTACTGCCTAACTTTTGCATAAAACTAAATAATAGTTTTCCAAAGCTGTACTCAGGATACTGTTTTGCCAAATCTGTAAATTCTGTTATTGCGTTTGCTCTGTAATTCATTTTACTGTTCCTTTTATTTTAAAATAGATTGGTTTTTCCTGTCCATTTTCCAAATAGAAAAAGGTTACAGTCTTGGTAAATGTACCTACAATTTTTGTGTCGTAAGTTATTTTTATTCGGTGTATATTATCTTTGGATTCTAAAATACTTGCTGTAGTGCAGCTCATGCAACCGGGCTTAATCCTTACATTGGCAGATTCAACCTGTACTTCGAGCTCCACACTCCCATTACCTTTATACATTAAAGGATTGTAGTTAATCCAATAATTAGGCTCTACATACTCCAGATGAGCCCTGTCTTCACTTATTAGTTTTACCATTTGGTATGTAAATTGATTTATATTCGTTTTTAGGCCATTTATCTAAAGGGCATATTTCAGATTCCCCTGTTGGTGATACATATTTTACTTTCTTGGCTATATTACACCCGCAGCTTGGTTCCAGACATACACCTTCAAACTTCTCCGATTTAAATACGGTATCGAGTACGCGATTTAAAAACAATTTGGTTTTCTGCATGAAACTATAATTGTCAAAATTAAGGGAGTTATAGTAACATAGCTTGCATATCTCCAGTCTTTGCTTGGATATTTCTGTTTCGTTTTGGTTTACTATGCGGGAATATATCGCCTTAAATGCTTTTATCATTACATGAACGCTTCAGAATTATATACTATACACTCGGTAGATAAAAATGCTGTGGCTATAGAACTTGCATTCTGCAATGCATTTACAGCTATCTTGGTAGGATCTATAATACCCTCATCAAAAAGGTTTACTATTTTCTCCGTGACAACATTATACCCCATACCATAAACATCAATATCCAGTTTATTTTCTATCTCCGCATTTTTCAATATCTGTAAATAAGGATATTCAATCGCTCTTTTAAGAACGTTTACAGCCTCATTTTCAGCATCACCTGCCAATACTTTTGCAGCATGAAGATAAGCTGTCCCTCCTCCTGCAAGATACCCTGACTCTATTGCGTTTCTTACAGCATGGTAAGCATCCTCATACCTGTCATATTTCTCTTTTATTTCTACAGCTGAATAACCCCCTACCTTAATAACGGCAACTCCTCCTGATAATTTGGCAAGTCTCTGTTTTTGGTTGTTTTTTTCATGGCCTTCCTCTGTATTCTGGATTTGGGCTTTCAGCTGTACCTGTCTTTCCTTTATCTTATTTTTATCTCCGGCTCCCCCTACAATGGTGGTGTTTTCTTTGGCTATTGTTATTTTAGAACATTCACCAAGCATATCTTCAGTGACATCTTTCAGGGAACTGCCATCTTCTTTGGATATTACTTTACCACCTGTAAGTACTGCAATGTCTTCCAAATTATTTTGCCTTCTGTCTCCATACCCCGGCGCTTTTACTGCCACTGCCCTTAGCTGTTGGTTTCTGAAATTTGCTACAAGCGTACTTAAGGTAGTCGGGTCAATATCTTCAGCTATAATCAGCAAAGGTCGGTTTTTATTTACCGCTATGGAGCAGATATCTAATATATCCATTATGTTCTCTATGTGGTCATTATAGAGAAGTATAAAAGGGTTATCTAATTCACATAAAGCCTTTTCGAAGTTGTTTTGAAAGTAGGGTGATAGGTATCCATTATCAAAGTTCATACCCTCAACAAAATCAACCACAGTTGTATTACCGTTTGATTCTTCAATTGTAACTACACCTTCTCTGCCCACTTTAGTTATGGTATCCACAATTATCTTGGCGATATCTTTGTCACCATTTGCAGACACCCTTCCAATCTGTAATTGTATTTTTCTATTTGTTGCCTTTTTTGACAGTTTTTTAAGTTCTGCAATTACTTTTTCGGTGGCAAGATCAATCCCCTTTTTAAGGTCAGACAAGCTTATACCTTTTTCTATGGCGGCATATCCTTCTGAAATTATAGCCTGCGTAAGAACAGTCGCTGTAGTAGTACCGTCACCCGATACGTCATTGGTCTTCTGGGCTACGTTACGAGCCATTTCAGCCCCTATATTCTCAATTGGGTCATCTAGTACTATATCCCTAGCGATAGAGGCTCCATCTTTAGTAATTACAGTGTTGAATCCTTCCTTTTTAATTATTACATTTTTACCTCTGGCACCTAAAGTTACCTTTACTGCATTAGCAAGTTTGTCAACCCCGGCTTTTAGTTTGTCTCTGGATTCCTGTCCTGTTATTATCTGGTTCATTATTGAAATACGTGTAAAATTGGAGATGAATTGCCACCATTGTTATGACGCGAGCCATCAACAGGGATAATACTTACATTATAATCAGAGTTGTATTTATTTATGGCCTCAGCTAAACCTAGGTCTTTATACTCTTTTGGAAAATAAGAGATATCGAAGATAATTCTTTTAGGAGCACCTGATTTTAAATTGATCGGTACAATACCGAGTTCTTTTAACTTTTGATTTCGCTCAAATTTGTTCAAATCCTCAATGAAATCGTTTAAATCTTTAGTCATTATTTTTTGTTATAATTAATATTTTGTAACTCTTCTACTGCGGCGTATATTTCTCCTGACTTTCGTGCTCCCGCATACTTGTAATTTTCATATTGCGGGGGCAGGGCACATCTAAATTTTGATGCTAAAGGTAAAAGATAATGCTTTGTTCTGGATTTATAAGTGTTGCTCTCGTCCTTGTACATTTCTATTCTTGCCTGCCTGTGTTGCCAAAAATCATGTTTTTTTTGAAGTTCTTCATCTTCCTTGTGTTTTAACTGGAACCTTAAATCGCGTACTATGTCGTTTATCTTGATCTTGCTTTGGTAAATTATCCCCAGATTAGGAAGGTGTATGGCATATATATCCCTTTCTTTTGTCTGTTCAACAATAAACTTGAACATATTCCTCTGCACTGCCAGACAACGCTCATAATCCAAACCTGTATTTTCACTTACTTCTCTTGCTATATCCTCCTCATAGGATATTTCGGTTAGCTCTTTGTTAAACATTTCTAAAGCCTATTGTGTAAAGTCTGTATTTTTTTTCTATAAAAGTCTGCCGGATTGATTTGAGGTCTTCATTAAGTTCAAATTTTCTCATATTGTTCCTGCAAGTAATAAGATATCCTTTATCCCTCAGTTGTTTGTTTATCCCGTGAAGGTGGTTCTTCTTTTTGTTTAGGTCGGCACATACCATATCTAGCGTGTCATCAGAAATACCCTTCCTTACATAATAAACAAGTATGTTTTTTTCAAACTCCCTCAACCTGTCACTGCCCGTAAATTTGATTATGCTGTAAATGGATATAATCCTTTCTACCAAGTCGATTTCGTTCTTGATTTCACAGGTATTCAGGTGTATATTTACAGGAGTAGCTGACATGGATGTAAAATTAATCATTTTTATAGTATCTTCCTAATGTTTTAACTTTTTATTAAGAAAATTATAATTTATTTTTATTATGAGACTTTTTCAGCTAAGTAATTTTTTTGGGGGGTTTTCATTTTGTAATTTTGCATAAAAACCAGTTATAATGAAAGATTACGATGAATTCTATAGCCTGATATGGGGATACTATTTGCAGCCAAGTGACGTATCCTACGATTACAGGGAACTTCACACAGACTTCATAAGAAACCTTACGTTTGGTTTTTACAGGGACTACGAGAAGAATAATGTGCATGTATCAGTATATGCCAAGGCTATGAAAACAGTTTTTATTAACCTGTTCTTGTTTTCTCCTGAGACTACTGACTTTGGAGACTCAAAAGATTATAATGATATTTAGTTGTTGATTTGTTTTGCCCCGGCGTTTTATTTTGGCTGGGGCTTTTTTAAACTTATAATCTAATTAGTTTGGTGATCCGATAAAGATTTTGTATATTTGTCTTATATATGAGCTAATCATATTGTTGCCGGAAAGTGCGTTTCAATAGACGTGATATAGTAGGTTTTAATCGGTTTAATTACTGATAGCATGCATCACTTTTTCTGGCTTAAATTATAATTATGAAAAAAGATATATTGCTGTGGGATATCATCCGAATGAAGGATATAGACCTAATATAAAAATAAATGTTAAAATATTTGGTAGTTAAAATTAAATAAACTACTTTTGTTCAATCAATATTTCGAATCAAATTATTAAGGGTTGTGGAAATTCCTAAAATAGATATTATATAAAAATAAATCTCCTTGAATACTAGCTAATTTCCACTTTAGGCTTTTATTCTTGGGGATTTTTTTATTTTATAACGTGAGGCTACGAATGTTTATTCGTTCACGTTGAGGAGAGATTAACTCCAAAGCTAAAAGGAAGAGGGAGGCAAATTGTCTAGTCCGCCTGAGAGTAGGCTGTATTAGTTCAGCCTTAATAAAATAAAAAACTAATACCATTATATGGTCGTTCTGTAAGGCGTTGGGCGTTAGCCTTAAATAAATATAAATCCTATTGTGAGCGAAGCGAAATCAGCGTAAGCTGTTAAATAACAAATAGTTATTTATGTTATAAATAACAGAGTAACGCAGCGCAGCGTAGTTTACGATGTTATTCCCTTGCCTTGGGAAAGGCATTTATAAACAGAAAACAACGTATCCCACTTTCAATCGGTTGGTTTGTTACCTGCTTAAAAATAGTATTTAATAGAAAATTAATTGTAACTTTAATAGGTTATAAATAAAAATATTTGTAAATTTGAACTATAAATCTATGATTATGAAATATTATGCAGTTAAGACAGGTAAAATTCCGGGAATATACTATAATTGGGATGAATGTAAGGATCAAATAAACAAATATCCCGGAGCTATATTTAAATCTTTTGAAAATATAGAACAAGCGAATAAGTTCTTAACAGGTAAAGAATATAATACTGATAGATATACAGTTGACTCACTTAACTGTGATGGAGCTTATTCTGCTAGAACTAATATCATGGAGTATAATATAGCGGATACAACAACAGGTAAGATTCTGGTAAACAAAAAGTTTGACGGCGGTACAAATAACATAGCCGAATTTTTAGGACTAGTAGAAGCTATGAGGTTATTAAAAACAAATAATATTGATAAAATAATATACACTGACTCTTTAACAGCATTGGCTTGGGTAAGGAATAAAAATATCAACAGTGTTTATGACATAACTGATAATAAAAAGATAGAACAGGATGTTTGGGGTGCGCGGGTATTTCTCTCAAAAATTAATATTTCTGATTTCAATCTGAAAAAGTGGGATACTGTAAATTGGGGACAAATACCAAGTGATTTCGGAAGAAAATAAATTAATAATGAATATAAGTAAACCGGTTTATTTGATAGTTTTAAATGGTGATGCAAGAGATTATGTCATTCAATCAACGCAGCCATTAATAGTTAGGTATCAGCGCCACACAGATAAAACAGAAATTTTATTAATGGTCAATAATAATAACTCTTATGAAGATATTAAGAAGCAGTATTCACAAATGTCTCTATTAATGGTTAGATATTTAGAAAATGGAATACATTTAAATTAAAAAATATGGAAGAGTTAGAAAAAATTTTAGGGCGTAAATTAAAAGGCAGTGAGTTACTACTTTCCTCTATGTACGGAGATAATAAGCTTTATAAACCTGTTAAAGACTCAAATGGTAATTTAAAATACGAAACAATATAATTATGAGTAAAGAAGATAGAACTGAAGATGTTTTAGCATGCATGGAAGGTGTAAAACCCTATTCAAAAGATGAGCATATTATATGTATCAAAAAACGATATAATGCAGAAATATTAGACATTATATCAGATTTAAAAACTGTATTTCCTTATTTAAGTGTAAATGAGCAAGTAATTCATGATTTCGTACCGCAGACAATTGAAGAACGCGACGGGCGGGAGAATTATATCCAATTTGTTTTAATGAAGGAGTTAAGAAATGTTGTAAATCAAATTAGAGATGCTAAAACTAAGTAATAAAACTCCCCCATTATAATACTAACATTAAATATATTATTGGTATAGACTATAATGGGGGGTAAATTTACAAATATAAAATGGCAGCAAGTGTAATAGAAGAAAAACGTTTAAAGTGGATAACAGATACCAATCAGGTCATAATAGGGTATAAGGTATATGCTTTACAAAACGGAAAAGTTAGTATTTGCGCCGGAGGAATATCAGAACCAGAAGATGTAGAGCGCGCAATAAAATATTTTAAAACAAAAAAGATGTTATGACAGTAGTATCGACCGATTGGTTAACTGATAAATTACAAGAGCTCCACCAAGCACTAAGTTATCTAAATATTAAGTATGAGTATAGGAAAAACATGCAATTACATATTGTGGGTGTAACTCCACTACAGCATTATAAAGGCGATAAGAGTTATATAGATAAGGAAATAGAGCTAGAAACTCTATTCGAACAAATGTTTCCAAATGAAGAAATAGTGTTTGTATCAGATGACTCATTAATACAAGTTGAAAATCCAATACTTATTTTAGAGAGTATAATGTACGATTACAGCTACGGAAAGGATTATGAAGACAGGATTTGGATAAATATATTTAGTGGTGATAAAGAGCTTATACGACTACCAAAATTATACCGAGGAGATGTTTATTCTAATATCACCTTCCACAGACCAGAAAATACGCTATTAAAATTATGAAAACAATTAAAGAAATTTCCGCGGCTATAAATAAAGAAAACTTTGAAAGATTTATGGTTGATTTTACAAAAACACTTTATTATTTCTGTGAGTTAAAAGAAGTTGATCCAGGTTTATTAATGGGCGATTATCGATGGACGGATGATAATATAAATACAATAAGCTTTTATAACGAATAATAAATTAAAATTTTAGAGATGAAAAAAATTTGGCAAAAGATTGAGAATTTGTTTGAGAAAGATACTTACTGGATATTGACAGTATTTCATACCAATGAGAAGTTTAGCCAGCACTCTACTATGTGCATATCTTACAATGGTGTTTTTCCTAATAAGGAAGCATTAAAACGTTACATTAAGGAGACTAATGGATATGATAACTTTAATATTCTTTTTATGAAACAGCTTAGTAAAAAACAATATAATAAATATATAACACTAGAGTAAAACTATGAATTTATTTGAAATACTAGGAATAATAGCAGTGCACTGGTTTGCTGATTTTGTTTTACAAACAGACAGTCAGGCAAAAGGAAAGAGTAAAAATTGGGGTGACTTATTGTCACATACAGCTACATACAGTTTGGTGTGGTGTATTGTTTTTGCATTTCTTTTTCTTATGTCTCCCTGGACAGTAGATCAAGCGTTTAATATGGTGATATTATTCCCGCTAATAACCTTTGTCTTCTACACAGTACAGGATTATATTACTAGCCGGGAAAATAGCAAGGTATGGGAAGAAAAGAAAATACATAAATTCTTTATACTCATAGGATTTGACCAACTCTTGCATTATGATCAATTATTTATCACCTATTGGTTATTAATGGGTAAGTAAAATTAGGATATTAGGTATATAATAATTATATTTGTAGCAATAAAAATTAAACATTAGATGGCTAAAAGTAAAGTAGACGAGGTTAAAAAACAGGGGTTGGATTCATTTATGGATGAGATGAACAAAACCTTTGGTAAGGAAATATTTGTAAAGGATCTCAAAAACGTAACTGTAACTAAAATAGGTACCGGTAGTCTTGCACTAGATATTGCATTGGATGGAGGGTTCCCAAAAGGAAAGATGGCAGAGGTATTTGGAATAAACCAGTCAGGTAAATCATCCTGTTGTTTTGAGACCGCAGCAAATTTTCAAAGGGATTACCCAGATGAACCAATAATACTGATTGATCTTGAGGATACTTTTACAGATGGTTATGTAAAATCATTAGGTTTAAATACAGATAAAAATTTCAGGGTCATGAAGCCTAAAACAGGAGAGCAAACTTATGAAATACTTATCAGTTTTGCTAAAAATATAGTAGGAGGCCTAATTATTTTAGACAGTTTTGCTTTACTACTACCATCAAAAGAAGATGAAGGAGATATGGGGGCAGCTCAAATGGGAAGCAGTGCAAGATTAAATTCACAGGGTCTAAGAAAGTTATTCCCTCACAGTTCGCAAAATGGCACTACAATACTATTTATAAACCAAATCCGTACAACTTTCGACATATACTCGCCTATTGCGACATCAGGCGGAAAATCCCTACCTTTTTATAGCAGAACGCGATTAAATTTATCTAAGGTTAAAGGCGAAGATGGAGTTTCTAATGGGTGTAATATAAAACTAGAGAAAGCCACTTATGGTAAAGAGGGTACAAAAGTAAATACCTTTAGATTACTGAAGGGTAAGTTTGACAAGTTAAGGGAAATTGTAGAGTGTGGAGAGACAGCAGGGATAATAAAAAGATCTGGCGCTTACTTTTCTTATAAAGATACCACATTAGGTCAAGGTATGACAAAAGCCAAACAAACCCTTGAAGACAATCCAGAACTTACCGAAGAATTAGAAAAAAGTATTAGGCAGCATTACGGAATATGATCCTACACATAAAACCAATAAAAGATTTAAAAGAACATGAGGAATGCTCAACCTGTCATTGCTGTCCACGAGCTGAAATAGTGGAAGGCGGAATATTAATTATACACAATGCTTATGATGGGAGAAGGCAATCAAAAAAAATATGAAAAAGTACTTCGAGTTTAGATTTTACAAAGGGAGTTATCAGAATTTACGAGCTTACAAATTTGATTATGAGAATTGTAATTATTTTATTACTTTAGTTTTCTTTCAGTTTCAAATTAGAGTTATTTTTAATTTTTACCCCCGAAAAAATAATCAGGAATTAAAAACATACGGTTTCCATTTTTCACCTTCTAGGGTTATATCAGGTTGCTGGTTTTGGTAGGGAGAAAATCTAAAACTAGTTGAATATCCTTGGCGGTACAGATTCTATAAACAAGGGGTTCTTTTAAAAGAAGGATATTGGTTAGATGACGCATTTCATTTGGATAATGAAATAAGAGATAAAATGTACTGCTTAGATTATTTATATACCTATAAACTTATTTCAGGAGAAGAGCAAAAAATACCCGTAAAAGTTTACGTTATTCGGTTAGAATTTAGAAGAAAACCTTTCATGAAAACTTTACTATTTAATAAGACTCGGGACTATATAGTCGTAGAGCCTAGCAAAAAAATAGGGGAGATGGCAAATATATCAGATGTATATATGGTTAGACATGAGTATATGATGAAAAAAGGTGAGGATGCTATGCAAACAATAATGAGGATGGAACGAGAAAGAAGGTTTAATAGATAGATTATGAAAACAACAAATAAAGATATGGAAGAGTTATACAGATATTTAAATAAGAACAATATTTCTTTTAGTGTCGATAATAATCCAAGCCCAGAGAAGATAGAGAGAATAGAAAAATCTATAAAAAATAATATTGGGAAGTAGAGTAGTAAAAACCAGAAATAATTTCACTTTATCCGAATCTGCCTTTTGGGGATTTATCAGGAGCACTCTTAGAAATGCCTCTAGATGGTGGAAGCCTATTACACAATGTAAGCTAGAATCCAGAAGAGTTTATAAAGGAAATAATAAACTTCAAAAGTGGGAATATAAATGTAATCACTGTAAAGGCTGGTTCATGGATAAAGAAGTACAGGTTGACCACATAGTAGATGCAGGATCATTAACAAATGGAGATGATTTAAAAGGATTTGTTGAAAGACTGTTTTGTGAGGTGGGTGGATTTCAAGTTTTGTGCAAGCCCTGTCATCAAATAAAAACAAATAATGCTAGGGTTAAAAATAAGCTTAAATAAAAACATTTGATATGATAACAGAGGAAAATTGTAATAAAGGGCTTTTTATTTTTATGGGAGTTATTGGCATTGTCATAGCTGTACTTAGTTTTTACATGGCCTTTACACTAGATAAAGAATAAAAAATGATATACAAGATTAACAAAACCGTAGTACCAGAAGGAGCTTTTAGGCTAGCCTGCCTGCTAACTAAAGATATACTTAGAAAAATCGGCAAGAAAAAACCTAAGTTGAAAATAAAAGCATATAAGCAGGATGATAAGTGGATTAAAGAAGTCTGTAAAAAGGGAATTATTTTACAACTATATAAAAAATCAATAAATGATATATAAAATAAACGACATGGTAGTAACAGAGGAGGAATTTAATAACAATCTTTCTCGATTAAATCCTGTGGATATTATGCCCAAATTTGTAATTGAGGATGATGCAGAGCCGACAGCCCCAGAATTAAAATTTCGATATCTGACAAGAGGGGAAGTTATAGGCTTAAATAGATGGGAAAAACATCCAGCGGCAGATAAAGAGGGAAGGGTGAAAGTGAAAATTCTAAATTATGATGAGGATAAAAAAGAAAAAGACAAAAAACTGTTAGAGGAAGCCGATAAGCACCAAGAAAAAATAGGTGGTAGGGTAGACTATGACAGGATTATATACGGTTTTAAACCAAATTATAGCCAAGATGTAATAGATGCAAGTAAAACTAAAGAAATACAGAAAAAGATAAATATGCAGCAAAGTAAAGAGTGGGTACAAGAAAACCCTGATCACAATCTTGTTTTTACAGCATTAGAATCTAAAGCTAAAATTTTCCAAGATAAACAAGCCGCAAAAAAACAAAAAAACTCAGGTAAGGGAATAGCCTGTGAACAATCTAAAACTAATACCAGAGAAGGATTTATACCCTTAACTTATAAAGTCAAACAAGACAGAATTATAGAAGAAGGGATTGGATCATATAAAGGAATTAAAGAAAGTGCTGCCAAAACAGACTACTCCGAAATAGATTGGGATTTTATTGAGGGGATGGCCAAAAGGATGTCGGGAAATAAAAACAAATACCCCAAAGACAACTGGAAGAAACCTATTGATATCAATGAATTAAAACAGTCGTTATTCAGGCATGTACGCGAGATAATGCTGGGTAATTATGATGATGAAGGATATTTAGGTCACCTATATGCAACAGCCTTAAATGCACAGATAATAGCTTACCAGCTTAAAAATAATCAAAAATGAGATACAGGAAAAGACCAGTAGAGGTAGAGGCACTAGTGTGGACAGGAGGTAATCACAGAGAAATGTATAACTATTTAGGCGGAAATCCAGATGAGTGTATTAGTAGTTATGGTGATAATTTTTATATAAGCTTTACTGTGAGCCCTTCCGGGTTGGTAATAAGGACTTCTGAAGGTGATATGGCAGCAAATAAGGGAGATTACATAATTAAAGAACCTTTTGATAAAGAAAGAGGTTATTATCCTTGCAAACCAGATATTTTCGAATTAACTTATGAAAAAGTAGAATAATAGTTTGCACATATAATAAATTATCACTATCTTTACATTATAAATGAAGCTACTCAAACTAACCACATCCGATAAAGTTTTGACTGAGGAAGCTCAGCAGAGACAAGATGCTTTTGATAATGAGTACTTGGTTGATTCCAGCGGCAGAGGTTTTGAAGAATGGGATAATTTAGGTATTCCCCCATCTAAAGAACTTCTTGAAAAAGAAAATGAGGAGCTTGTTTTTGAGGACAGTGATTATGAGTATCTGAATTATAGCCTTATTCTAAATATTAAAGAATTTTGTTATTGTTTAGATGAAGAAGAAAGTACCGTGGTGTATACCAAAAGCGGTAATTCTTTAAGAGTTGCGGAAAATTGTGAAGAAATAGAAAAACAAATACTTTGTCTCCACTCAAATGTATTTTCAAATTTAAAAATGTGGATAATAAAAAACATACAAAATGGAATACAAAAATTATTCGCTTTCAACAGGAAAGGCTAAGTTTTATTTAAAGTCAAAAACACCGGAAGCCGGATTTGAAGAAGTTACTTATGGAACCGACAACAAGAAAACATACCATCAGTATGCTGCTTCTATCAAAGGTGTGCCCACTTATTTGGAGACCAAGAGTATTGAGTTTGATGGGCGTACGATAAAATTTCTGGAACTTACTTTGATGGACGGTGACACTGCAAACAAACTGTCATTACCCCTTAAAAACAAAAGCGGTTATACAGATGAAGTTAAAGTGTTGATATCTGCTTTGAACGGGCTTGAATTGGGCGAGGAAGTTGTGTTGAATCCCAGTGTGAATAAGTACACCAATGCAAAAGGACAGGCAAAAGAAAGTTTACAGCTTTACATCAATTACGTAAATAAAAAAAATGAGCAGGGTAAATCCCAAAGTACAGGGTATATTCCTTTTGCTGAGATTCCTAAACCTGTGTCAAAAGTTGTTGCCGGAGATACCACTTGGGACTGGAGTGAGCAGACAGAATACTATTGGAATAAACTTACGGAAATTGAAGCCCGTTTTAAAAATCAGACGACAAGTTCTGGTACAGAAGCTCCGAAACCTGTGGTGGATGAAAAGAAGAGTTTTATAGCAGAGGCATCAAGTAATGAATTGCCTTTTTAAAACGTTGGATAGTGATACTCAACAGGTTTGTATATTATGTGGCATCACTAAAAACCTTGAAGATTTTTACCAGCATAAGCAAATGAAATTAGGCGTAGACAGTAAGTGTAAGGAATGTGTCAAATGCAGAGCTTCTAAAAGATATCAAATATTATCTTTAAATGCGGACTTTATAGAAAATGAGCGCTTACGTCACAGACTAAAGTATAAGACTTGTAATTACCGTAGTAAACAGAAGGAGTGGGATGAAAACAAGCCGTGGAAAAAGACAACTATATATAAAAGTTTAAACAAAAAATTAAATTTACCTAGTGGATTAGAAGTACATCACTGGAATTATAATGATGATTTTTTGGAAGATGTGTTTATTTTAAGTAGAATAGAGCATAAAAGATTACATCAGTACTTGAATTTAGATTTAGAAAAAAGGTTATTCTATCTTTCTGACGGAACTCTTTTAGATACCAGAGAAAAGCATTTAGCTTTTATAAATAATTTAGATAAAAATAAAAACTATGAAAAAAGATTTAAACCCGCTGAATCATTGGTATGAGGGCGAAGAGAATATAAGTATAAATGCACGTGAATATGGGCTTCTTAAAACCGCTTTGGAGCAGGCAATGGCTCTGGTTATAGAAACCACTTATCCCGAGATAACAGGATTTGTAGACAAGACAGGTGCTGTTGTGGAGAAACCCACTCAGAAACAATTTGAAAATGAGGAGGTACAGCAGGTTGTAATGCCTGACAAGACTTTTTCTGCGGCAAATAGAAAAGTACATTACAAATCAACTGTAACCAATGAGCTTATTGCAGCAAATGAACTGATATTAAGCATCCACATGAGGAATATCGAGGCTGGTAATACAAAGACACTTGAAGAGCTTCAGAAAATATATGAAACCAAGAAAGCATCTAAACTAGAGGTAGTGTAATGGAAGAAATAGATAATTGGAATGTTAAGGCTTGGTATTTTAGCCGGGAACTTCAGAAAATAAGAAACGCTTTTAAAAATATAAGCTACCTGTCATTTTTGGAGGAGAAAGAAAAGGTGTTTTTTAAAGTGAAATTTAAAAATAATACTAATTTCAATGTTTTGATACCTGACGGGCTAAAGAGCTTAGAGGATAAAGATTTTAACAGACTTAGAGAGATTATAACAGAGCATGCAGGAAATTAAACTACAATATGAAATGCTTTTGGACAGCGGGGATCTATACGAACTATTTCCCCGTGCCACTGGCTCATGGTCAAAAGATGGAAAGAAATTCACTCAAATATATAAGGAAAATCTCAAGACAATGGAAGGATTTGAATCCTGATGAGCTAAGTAAGTATTTCCACCAGTTCTGTGATATAAGCTATAGGGATATTGAGATAGTCTGTGGCCTTGCAGAACGAAGAAACTACTTCCAGATACTTTATAGTTACGATATCCGCAATACCCTTATCCTTCAACAGTATTTCTTGGATAATGAGATGTACTTGGATTGTGCGGATGTACAAGACCAGATTGAAAACCATAATAAGTTAACCGGGGACTGTCTTCCTTATCTATTAAAAGACTTAAAAAAATGAGAGCATACGGAGAAAGAATAGTGGTGTTACCAATTACAGAAGGAACAACAATAAAAGGTATACAGGTATCAACAGAGAAGGTTTTCACAGGTATATGTGAGGTGTATTCGGTAGGGGCAGATGTCAAGACCGATATTAAAAAAGGTGACAGGATTAAGATAATCAGTGATTCAGGAGTGAAAGTCTCAGAAGACGGTGTGGATTACATTGTTATTGTAGGTCAAAATATATTGTGTTATTTATGATATTAAATATAGATGATTGCAAGGTAATAGATAATTACTTTGAGAGTGAGGGTTATACTTGGAGTGCCTTAACATTAATCGAAGCCAGTAAAGAGTGTGAGGAATTTGATATGCCGCTTGCAGGTATTAACTTAACTCATCCAGCTTGGGGAATAAAAACAATTAAGGATTTTATCTATCAGGCTAAAAGGTGTGAACGTGTAGGGGATTATCCTATTATATTAACCGATGAGGGTGTTATATGCGATGGACTTCACAGAATATGTAGGGCAATTTTGGCCGGCAAAGAAACCATAAAAGCAAAAAGATTACAAACTATGCCTAGTGCAGATAGTTATACAAAACCAGAAGAAAATTAAAAAGAAGACTATGAATTTACAAGAAATTAAAGGAAAGTTAGAGGGAGTTGCCGAGTTATTATACGTTAATAACCGTGTATTGGACGAATATTTTGATGTACTAGGTGAATCAGAGACTACTATAGGGGTCGGGTCTGATAAGGTTGTTCCACAAGGATTATCAGCTGAAATAGATGACCTTCTCGCTATTATCGTGACGAGGTGTGAAGTTAATAGCAAATATGTAGGAAGAGTAAAGCAATCTGTAGTGCCTAAAAGTGTTGTTACTGACTTGGAAGCTAACGTTGGATGGTCACATAAAGCAGCGCGAGCGGGAAATAACCAATGCGGCAATTTGTCTAGTAGGGATAAGGCTGGTCTTGAAAGTGCGGCGGAAGTAAAAAGTTATTATAATCACTATTTTGCGTCTGAACCTGACATGCAACGAGAAAATTTAAATAGCGTTGTTAATCTAAGTCGAGATGTTATATAAGTAATGCAAATAACATCTGAAAATTACTTTGATGATGAAAGGGGATGTGGACACGAGTACTCTATATTAGAAGAAAACGTCCACTATTTTATGAACTGTAATTATGTGGTTGTTACAAATTACTTTTGGGATGATATTTTGTGTGTTGAAAATGTTCATTTTGATATGGACACAGATCCTAAGAAAGAGGTGAAGTGTTATGGTGATTGTGGGGTGAGGGTAGGATTTTGGCGGAAAAAGAAATAGGACAGTAAATTATGGAGTTAAAAACATCAGAACAGTGACTAAAACCCGCCGCAAATAAAAAATATTTATAAAATGAAAATAAAAGCAAAGTTTACAGAGGAGTTTGAAGATGGAGCTGTAATAAGCTGTGAACCCCAGAGAGGTAATGCGTATCTAGTAGATGAATTAGGATTCCTTATACCAGAAGGAAAATGGGATTTCTCTGATTTCAAAAAAGGTAATATATTTTTAAAAGTGGGGTTTACCCTTAAAGAGAGTAATATGGGTAACTATGCAACACAAAACGAAGTCCGTAAAGCTGAACTCTTGGAATGTAATTTTTACAGTGAAGGCTCATTAGAGGACTAAGTAAAATTTCGCGAATAAAAAACATATGGAAAATAGAAAAACAGGCAAGACAACAAAACTAATAGATGAGGCTATACAGTATTTATTCAATACTGGTGAACTATATTTATTTAGAAGAGGCAAATTAGTAGAGAACAGTAAGATCCCAAGGGATACGAGATTATTTGTTGATCCCGACCATGCAAGAGAAAACAGGGCTCAAGAGGAGTTTATAACTAGGTTAGTGGGGCGTTTACGATTAGAGCATTATAACAGCGTTAATCTTTTTTCTAATGTCAGTTATGTGCATATAGAGGTTAAAAATTCCGGTGAATAAAAAATAATCAAAATTTTTAAACTATGTCTACATATTACTACGATTGCGAATTTTTAGAAGGTAAACAGAAAGAGAGCTTTCCAATATCTCTATTTAGAAAAGAAACAAAACCTGGTATTGATTTAATCAGTATTGGACTGATTGCCGAAGACAACGAGGAGTATTATGCTATTTCAAAAGACTTTAATTTGACAGAAGCTTGGAATAGGTTTGAATGGAAAAAACAGTGGGTGCCGCTTGATAAAAATAATCAAGTTTGCAAAGACGTAAGAGTCTATTGGATCCGTGAAAATGTACTACTACCCATTTTTTATCAGTTAGCTCTTGACGATTTTCATTTAACCCACTTTAAAGACCAGTGGCTTGTTGATGGGAAAGAAGTGACTTTGGAAGTTTTTAAGTCTAACGCTAAATGGTCTTCAGATTTTAAGTGGTTCAAAAAACTTATTAAAAAATATGGCAAGACTAATGACCAAATCGCGGCGGAGATAAAAGAATTTATTTATAAAAAAGAAGATGTGTTATATAATCATGAAAGATGTTCTATGGAAGACATTGGAAGCGTAAAGAGCGATATTAATCTTTATGGTTACTATTCAGCCTATGACCACGTTGTATTCTGTTGGCTCTTTGGAAAAATGATGAATTTGCCTAATGGTTTCCCGATGTACACTAGAGACTTGAAGCAGATACTTGATGAAATAACTCTTGATTTACCGAAAGAGCTGATAAGAAAGCTTCAATGTAGTATATGTAATCATAATTCTTTAGAGTATCTAGAAAACACTGGAGAAGCTTTTGAGTTAGAATTCAGGCTTAAAAGGATCAAAAAACATGCAGATTACCCAAAACAAGAGAATGAGCATAACTCTTTATCCGATGCTAGGTGGAATAAAAAGCTTCATGAATTCTTAAAATCCCTACAGATCCAAATTTCCGGCGAATAAAAAATACTATAAAAATAATTAAGAACCCTTGTATTAACTTACAGGGGTTTGTTCTTTATAAGAAGTAATGTAAGAACAAAAAGTAAACAGATTTGTTTACATTAATATAAATAAGTAAACACGTATATTGATGGTGTATAGGGGGTGGCTTGATAATAACCACTATAGGTAAGGGCTTTATTTTTAGTCTGAGACTTGGGGGATAATAAAAAAATTGTAAACGTTATTGACACATAACCCACCCTATATACAAACCCCAACCAAAAAGGAAATTTTTACCTAACCCCCGCCTAACCAAAATCAAAACCCCAAACCGTTTTTGACCGATTCCTATTTTTAAAATCCAAAATTTAATTTATTTTTTAACATAAATAATTTGCGTATGTCAAATATTGTTTCTAATCAACGTTCTCGAACTTTTGATAGTCTCATACCTTACTACCTCTTTACGTGTCTTAAAAACGCTTATAATCAATATTACACTATATTTGACGTTTACCTCACAATCCAATTAGTTTAATACGAGGAACGCACGCGCATATACAACAATCTTTTTAAATAAAAAAATTTATTTTCACTATTTTTATTAAAATGTTGACATATATTTGTAGTGTTGAAAGCAACTAAGCTACCAACTTAAATCTAAACATTATGGCACTTTCAAAATTACAAAATGATAAGCTAGAATCACTTTACAATGACTACAACAACGGAGTAATTACATGTAACGAATACTTAGAGAAACAAACCTTAGTTTTAGGGTCTAAAATACTACAAAGCTCTTAAACCTGCGAAATACCCTTTGGGTATCGATACCTAGCCATTAAAGGTATCCTGATGAGTTTGGCAAGTGTGACACCACTATAACTGTCTGCTTAGCTTGCTAGTATGGATTAATCGCCGAATCAAGCCACGAAATACAAATAGTATAGTAGTGTTTTAATACGTGTTTAAAAACATTAGTGTTAGGCTTTCAATATGGAAATATTGGGTTAGTAAATAAGCAATTCCTGCGCGTTGGTTACGCTTGTAGAATGGATGAAACATAAATAACCTAACTAAATAGATTCGTGGTTAACGTTGGGCGCAACTCCCTAAAATATAAACGGTATTAGTAAGTACTATTAATAAGGTTCGTAACCTTTACCGTTTGCTAACTATTAAAATATAATATTATGACTATTCAAAAATTCTTTAAGGTTTTAAGCTATTATCTTATACTTATTAATATCGGTATGTTGGTGTATGCTGTAATAAAATTAGATATAAAATTTATTTGTTTGTTTTCTTGTTTTATTGCGGTGTTTATTTTTATTAACTGGTTGTGGTCTGAACCCCTAAAATTTAAATTATGAAAATACAAAGAATAGTAGTTGAAAATTTCAGCGAACTAGATTACATTGTAGTTGCTGTTTATAAAAACGGGGAGTTTGACCGCAGAGAAAAAATACTTAAATCGAATATTGTAAAACAATTCCCATTACATAGGGGTAAAATAATTAAACTTTAAATAATATGGATTTAAAAATTGAATTATATCTCTATGAGGGTTCACTCGATTGGGATAACAGTTTAGTAAGAGAAGACCGTTACATTATTGTAGGCAGTGAGGGTCTTGATTTGTACGGTCAACATTTTTGCTTAGCAGAAGCACAGGAACTAATTAAATTATAAGATTATGAAAACTAAGAAATATACAGTAGAAAAGGCAATGATAGGAATCTTATTTTTATTCGGGGTTGCTATAATGCTATCAGTACTAACACTAATTGAAATAATAACAGACTAATTATGAACGCATCAGAACAACAATTAAAAGACTTTTTAGAAAGTAATTCCAGTGAAGTAATACACTTATCTTTAAAGCCGCAAGGTATGCACACAACTATAGAAAATGGTGCGGTTAACCTCTGTTATGTTGAGGTATTTGGTAACGAATATACCTTTGGGGGTATATCTGAACAGGTTTACGATGATTTAGTAACCGCTTATGATTGGCGAGAAAGAAAATAATATGAGTATACAACCTACACAAACAGCTGTAAGCCCTCGCAATAGAGAGGGTTTTGATAATAAAAAACAAGTAATTGAATACTTAAAATCATTATAGCCATGAAAGAAATACAAGAATTACTAAAGAATTTAGAAACGTTTAGGGTGGAGATATACTATTATGGTATAGTACTGTATAATATAGATACATGCGAAGAGGAGAGTTTTGACAATGAAGCAGATTTAATTGAATACTTAAAATCATTATAACTATGAGCACAATAACAACACAAAGAGGTGAGAGGATAATTGGCACCTGCAAGACATTTGACAATATTACTTTCAATAGATTGGAAGCTCAATTTAAAGCGGAGTACGGACACGATAATGTTTGGTATAAGAGAGACTACGCAATTCAAACGATTTACTTTTTTACAAATTAGAAATTATGGAAAATATAACTGAGAATAACAAAATCATTGCGGAGTTTATGGACTGCTTAACTGTAGATATGAATGGCGTTATAAAAGAAGATATAAACAGCTTAAAATATCACAAAGATTGGCATTGGTTAATGCCAGTCGTAACTAAGATTAAAAGTCTATCTACGCTAAAAGAAATAGGTATATTGTTTTATCAGGAATGGGAACAGGTTATCAATGATAAATTACTAACTCTTAAAATAGAAGCGCTTTATGTTGTTTGTATAGAATTTATCAAATGGTATAATAAACAAAATTCGCCCGCATGAAAACAATAATCTACAAAAGAAAAAACGGTGGTATTGCTGAGGTATACACACGTACTGATACAAAGAAAGAAGCCAAACAGATACTTATAGACAAATGGCAATCTATAGTGCAGGAAGACGATAGTTTAATGGAAGACGATGGGCTAAAATTAAAAGGTACTGTATTGGACTACGATGTCTATAAATGGTTTATAGAACAGGATATGAGTTTGTAACAATTAAAAAACATTATTATGACACTAGATCAATATATTTTAGAAGCTATAGATAGCAGCGGTTATGAGTTAGAAGCAATAACAGGTAAAGAGAAACTTGAATTTTTAGTCAGTACTTTTAAATCAGAATATGGATACCCTGAAAACATAAAAAGGTACGGAGGCTTACAAAAAACATTTGAGAGTTACTTGCAGGGATTACCGTCGAGTTTTAATATTGATTTCGAATACTCCGAGATAATTAATAGGGGTATGGAAATGGGAATGATTTCAACAGAATCAACCCAATCAGAACAAAGAGCGTTTTGTAATCAGTGGTGGCCACGTATTTTTATGGGAGTGCGTAAGTTGTGCAGACAGGCAAAAGTAGATTTTGACATCTAAATATTTCCGCAAATACCGTTTAAAAATGGAAACACTAACAGCAACAAGGGTAAAAGACAGTTGGTACACACATACACTGTATCTAAGAGATTCCAAAAATAAAGTAAAGGCAATATACACCAATACTGTAACAGCGCCGCGAAAAAACTGCAAATCAATAGTAATAAGGAACAAAGAATATTTAATCAATTGGGAAAACTCAATTAACCTAACACGTAAGAAATGAAGACAAAAAAAGTATTGGTAGAATTTGAAATAGACACCGATTGGGGTAGTTCAGTGATAGAGGTAGCTGTAAGTAACCAAATAAAAAGAATGTTCATTAATGGCGTTGAGGTTATCACTAAGGTAGAGGTAAGGGTATTTTAAAAATCGGGCGGAGAAAAACAACAAATAAATAGAAATTATGAACAATGAAAAAGAGTTGCGAGTATTAAAATCTAAATACAGGGCTGCCTTACTTCAATTGCAGCAGTACAGTGATAACCGTTTTATTATCCAAGGAAGTTTAACTTTGGATATTGAACAAGAATTAAAATATTTAAATCTATAATATTATGCAAACAGAGAGAACAAGACATTTAGAAAAAAGGGATTGAAGGAACTTTAAGTTATTTCGCCGCAAATAAAAAAGTATAATAATAAAAACTGTTTTAAAATGACAAGAAAAGAAAGACTAATACAGGAACTAGAAAAGGAAATGGCTGAAATGCAGGTAATGGGGCATAACCCCCGAGAATGGGTAGAGGCAATAGGCTACCTAAAGACAGGTGAACGTAATACACCACTCCCACATAAATACGAACTTACAGAGGCGTGTGTCGATGATATAGAAACGGTTTATAGGGATTACGGAATTGCCGCCGAATAAACTAATAAAAGTAAAAACATGAAATCAAAATTAAATAAGCTAACCGATCTAGGGTTAGATAAAGAAACATCTATAAAATTAGCACAAGAACAGGTTAAGAGGGAAGAACTACAGTTTAACCAGAGGCTATACAAAGAAGAAAGGATAGTTACAAAATACGACGGTGTAAAACAGATATTAAATAATTCGCCGGGAATAAAACCACAAACACCCCAAATAACCGCTTTACAGCCATTTTAAGACACTAAAACAAAAATAAGGTAACATAGCATAGAAGTAACAATAATAAACATTTAAAACAAAAACATTATGAATGCAATTGCTGAAAACAGATTAAAATTTAATTACGAAAACACCGATAAGACTCTTAAGGAACTTAAAGCGGATATAGTAAGATACGAGGGTTGTAAAGGAAACAATCACCCTAACGTAATAGCCAGGATAAAAAAGCTTAAAAAAGCTTTAGAATACATTGAAACAAAAACTAAATAACTAAATCAGGGGTGCGCCTGTAACGCTTCACATTATGAAACTCTACAAATACATCCCTGCAATCATATGCATCCTGCTATTAGCTTCATTAAGCATAGCAGTAATGCAATATTTAAATTACTAACTTATTAATACTCTTTATTATGAACACAATATTTAAACAGATTGAACAGGATTCAGTTACTAAATCAAACAGGATAAACGATTTAACGATAGCATTGGCGCAAGCTATTATCAACATGGACAGAGCAAGAGACATCTTGAAGACAACAAGAGAGGGAGATTGGAATATTCTCGATACAGATAAGTACAGAGAGGTATTAAACAACAAAACAAATTAAAAACAAGCATTATGAAAGAAATAATTTTCCAACTACTAAAAGAAGAAACCCTAACAACCAGTATTTACACAGGGGGAGGGGAAGAGCCAAATATTATATATTTTACGGATTCCGAGGGGATAAATTACTCCGAGATTGACAGCTTTTTAAGAACTATGGCGCAAAGAATAGAAAATGCAATCATTAAAACAGAATAGTATTATGAAAACAGAAACCAAAACATATTACAGGGTAAGGCCAGAACATAACGGATACGCTCCTGAGGACTTTGATACAATGGAAAAGGCATTAAAAAGGGCTAACGAAAGAAACAGTCTCATACCCCATCAGTATTTTAAAGGTGAGTTTTATTCAGGGTCTAATTGCAAGTTACAAAAAGTAACGGTTACCATAGAGGATATAACAGTATAAATTTGCCGCATAAAAACTATAAACTAAATAAAACAGTTATGAAACTAACAGTAAACCAAATAATACTCCTACTGGACATATACAGAGGTACAGATACACAGAACTCAATAGGCACTTACAACAAAGACCTAAATACGTTAATAGGGATGGGATATGTCTATTTTGTAAATACGCCAATGGTAACAGAAAGAGGTGCACTATTAGTTGAGCAGTTGAGGATAATTACAGATATTTAGCCTGCATTAAAAACACAAACCAATAAATTATGAGAAAACTATCACAGCTTTATAAGACAGTATTAGTAGCCATAGAGACTACTAGAAGTGTTGGTATATGTATGGCTATATCCAAATTAGGGTATAATGATATAAATAATGAGGAGTATGAAGTCCTACTAAATGATTTGAAAAGTAATAAACCTAAACCTTATAATCAGTGGTACAATCATTACGATAAATTTAGCCTAGTAGGAGGTTATTGGTGGGATAAGTTTTCAAAAGAGCCACGTATAAAATACCTGAAGGCTCGTATAGCCGACTTGGAAGGTAGGGGAGAATAAAATTTCCCGGCGAATAAAAACTAAATAAATAAAAATCAGACAGTTATGAAAAGAGAAATAACAATACAGTACAATTGGGAAGCATTAGACGGAGAGTTTAAGAAACACCACATAGAGGCTTTGGAAGAAAGCGCATTAGAAAGGATAGGCAGTCAGATGTCAGAAGGTGTAACATCAGGACAGCTTTACGATAATATATTCATATTATATACCGACCTAAACGAGGATGGTGATGAGGGGATCAGTTATACAGGTTGGTGGAGTTCAACAATTAAATAATGATTTCCACACTTATGGAAAAAACATAGCCATATGAGGGCGTTTAAGACCAATGAGTGGAAAATAAGTGAAATATTTCTTGCGCATATAAAAACTATTGATTACTTTTGCCTTAAATAGATAAGGTAAATGACAGTAGAGTTTTATATTTTGAGGGCAGTAAGTGAAGGAATAACAAAGATAGGGGTAACATCTGATTTAAATACTAGGGTTTCCACAATAAGTAATTTAGAAAAAGCAAAGTACTGTTTGGTATTTAAATCTGAACGTATTGATGAGTATGATGGACGGGCTTTAGAAAAAACTGTATCAAAACATTTCTCACATGATATAGTTAAGGGTAAAGAGTGGTTTAAGACACACCCTTTGGATATAATAAGATTTGTAATTCCTCTACTGGGTTTTGACAGGAGCACCAAAAAGCCTTTCAATATCCCCGAATATATAAAATATCCTGCTTGGATCGAGAAGAACAGTAAGTATAATACGCTTAAAGAAAAGAGGACAGACGGAGTAAGAATAGATTCGAGATATACAGCTTATGTACAGTTTGTATATAACCACGGTTTTAGGACGGTCGCTTTTTGTAATATAGGGGATGCGGCTAGATTCGCCCGGAAAAATAAACATGCAATAAAGATGGTTTCTTATGTAACTGAGATTTTATACGGACAAACCAAACAACAATGGACATTAGAGAAGAGCAGTGAATATCCCCTTAGTGATTGGGCTTTATTATAAAATAAAAATGGAGAACGAAATAATAAACTGGAGTAAGGTATCGGAATTGCTCGCAGGAAATAGGGATAGCATAAGGGCTAACCGTTACCCTAAAAAGTTCCACAAACAAATAGAATTTCTTAAGCGTTGGGAACAATACTTGATTGAAGAGGTAAAAAATATGTAGTATTTCCACTCATAGGTTCTAAAGTACGCATATACGGTATATATTTTCCACAGGAGTGGAAATTACACCTCTCAAAAACCGCCGCATAAAAACAAAAATAACTAAATAAAACCGTTAATTTTATGGCAACACTAATAATATACAGCAACAGTAAAGAAGTATCAAGAGAGAAGTTTGCATACAAACACACAGCCGAACTAGTCGCAGAGAATTGGATCAAGGGGCTTAAAGACTATGAGAGGGAAGAAAACTACAGCTACGAAATCGTCTAAAGCCAGTGTTTACGGGGCTTTACAGATGTACGAAAAGAACCATTATACTGTAATTTATTTTGTTACAGATAGAAGGTGGACAGGCGTAAATACCCCCTCAACCCCCTAAAAATAAGGCAAACAGCGTTTCAAAACCATTTGACATAAAAATCAATCTAACCCAATTAACAACTATTAACATGAAACCAACAGAATTAGAGGCAATAGTATTGAAAGCTATTATATCCCAAGATTACCCATACACCCTTGCCCCTGATACCATAGGGCGTCCTGTATGTATAGAAAACGTATTAAGGGACAATCTTGACTTAGTGCTTGCAGGGATTGTTCCTGAGGTCTTATATGCTGTCTTGGATTCTCTTAACGATAAGCATTGGGTTACAGTTGACTATAGTTCTGATAGAATATGTAGTATAACTCAGGATGGTTATAACAGTTATGTGAGTAGATTATAGTTTTTATGCGGCAAAAAAATAATCAATAATTTAAAAGATAATAATTATGCAAAATCAAACAGTAATACACAGCAACGGCTCAAAATGGGCAGGGGAAGATAAAAATACAATTGAGCAGTTAGTAGAAATACTAAAAACTGAAACTATAGAAGAGCGTTTCTTTTCTCAGTATTCTGTTCGTGTCTCCCCTTTAAATATTAAACTCCATAATCATTGTCCTATCTCTGATTACAACGGTCTTGTTAGATTCTTTGGAAATTTTGAGACATTGAGCCACGTTTTCAGGATTGATACAAATGATAAAGAATTAATTAATAAGTTATCTAAAGCAATCAGAGAGAATGAGGGATGGAAAAAATACTACTCTAAAAATTTGTTAAGTTAATCAAAAGTAACTGTTAAGGGCTGAAAAAATAATCAATAAATACAAATATTATGATAACATACAAAGGGGTAAAATACCCAACAAGAACAATAGATGGCTACACGATAGCCACAGAAACTTTGAGTATAGCAATAGGCGACGATTACGAGTACGATGAAGAGGCGGAGGATGTAGATAACTCCATAACTTATTATGCAACACAGGAAGAATTTCTATTACCTGAGTCAGAACTAAAAGAACTATTAAATGACGTCTTATCTTAATAATTATGAAAACAAATTTTACTACTCAAACACATTTAGTTCTATTAAACGAAAACGGAGACATACTAGGCGTAATACAATGCCCAGAAGGTAAAGATATAGACATATCAGAAAAACTAAAGGCATCTATCACCAATTTCTACATTTATGATGATTCTATATCTGTCAAATTAAACTACGATAACTTTGACCTAGATGAAGATTCAGCAGGCTGTAATTTTGATGCTGACATTACCCAAGATGATGAGTGTATAACCGTTTACCTTTCACTGACTAATACAGATTTATACTAAAATAAAATGACACACCACGTAAAAGTAACATTCTCGGAATCAGTACACCATTCAACGGTACAGAGCAAGAGGTAAGGAATTATTATGCTACAGGAAGATGGTTTAATATCGGTTTTGTAGATGATAATATGCCTGACTTAGAGTTTTTGGTTTAGTTTTTATTCCCCGGAATTTTAATAACCTTAAAAAATAACAGTATGAACCCTATAAAACAGCTCATTGAACATCTGCACGCATTAGAAATTAATTTTAAAGAAACAAATACCTAAAAACATGGAAATAGTTAAAATACCCAAAGTAGAAGTACTTAATCTTATAAAAAAGGACACCTGTAAGTTTTACGATTACGGCGGCTATAGAGATTTGACAGTTGATGTCGTTCTTGATAGTTATACAAGGTTTGAGCAGGATAATAATTATCTTTATCTTTCTTACTCTGATTTGGCTGAATTATTGTTTGTTGGCATACTCACTACAAATAATATAACATTTATAGTAATTTAGTTTTTATTCGCCGGCGATTTAACAATCAAAAAAATACAAATTATGAAAACAATATTGACATTCGAACAAGCAAAAACAAAGTTTTTAAACGGTGGGGATATTTGGTGTGAAAGTGAAGTACTGACACAAGAGGATATCGATGAGAATGAGGAATATGAGGGTTACACAGCCGGAGATGTTTTATCCTACTGCATGAGCCTAGATTTAGGAGATAGTGTAGAGGATTTGGATGAGGAAAACACTTACTTCCAAGATGAGGATGAGATAAGTTTATATCACGATTACATGGACAATAAAATATAACAAATATGAACACAGATAAATTAATAGCATATAAAGATTTAGTAGTGGCTGAATTTATGGGTGTCATTTTTGACGACGATCAAAATGAATGGTATGATTCAGAAGAAGGCCTGTTTGTAGGAATTTGTTTGAATTATAAGGACTCATGGAATTCATTAATGCCAGTAGTTGAGAAGATAGAATCTCTGGGATACAGGATTGTTATAGCAGAGAACCAAACAGATGTTTATAAGGATTATGTAAACGTTATCCCTACAGTGGAATGCAATACAAAAATTCAAGCTGTGTATGAAGCGTGTCTATTGATTATAAACATAATCAAAAACAGCTAACAAATGTAATAGTGCAAATCAATTTTAGTGGCTGTAATACCCGATAATATGTTGGGAGATAACTTACCTACCATAATAGAAGTTCAGGCCTTAAAAACGCCACAAACGCTTTATACAGGTACTATTCGAATCAATACAGATACTATCACTGAGAGAAAGGTAATAATTAAAAATAACAATCATGAAAATACTAGAAACAAAAGAAGATTTCTTAGAGATCAAAGCAGGTGACAGAATACACCACATCACAGACAGTCACAGAGGATATGTATATGCAGGAGCACACCCTCAAAAACATTGTGAAAAATATTTTATAGCTATAAGCGGAGGAAGTGTAGTTGATGCCAGCGTAGATAAATACCCGACAGAGGATTATAAAGACGGGATATGGACAATTGGTTATGACAGTAAAGAAGTTGGTGAGCTAATCAAGAATAATCTGTTAGAAAGAATAAAATCTGTAGAGAACACATATGGAAATGAATCATAAAAATTATATAGTTTATACACCGGCAGGTAACATATACTGTGAGACAGCTAGTGAGGCGAGAGAATACTATTCGTTATACGGTTATCCTTATAACAAATTGAGCGAAAATGAACGGTTTTAAACAAATAACAAAAACATGAAAGAAATAATTTTCCAAATACTACAGGATGAAACTTTGCACACTTTGGATGCAGGTTCAGGAGAAAGAATCATATACTTTACAGATTCAGAAGGTATAAAAATACAGCACATGAAAGATTTCCTTGATAACATGGCTCAGAGAATTGAAAGCGCTATAAATGGAACGGACTTAGGATAAACAGATTTGCCGCCAAATAAACAACAATTAAAAAACAAAAATTATGACAGGAACAATAAGAAGAGTTGGAAACTTCTACCTATTCAAAAATGATTCAAGTAATCCGCCAACATATTATATTGATAATGGTTTAGATGTGAGTGATGATTTCGGACTTCAAGAAAAGGACAGGTTAATGGAATTGAGTGACAAGGAATTTATATCAGAATGTATCGCTGCGCCGCAAATTAAAAAAAACAAATATGAAAGCATTACAACACTTAGAATCAGAAATTAATACAGCACCGTTAACACCAATTCAATTTACAGGGATTTTGCGTGCAATGGAAAAGTATAAAGAAGAGCAACTGAAGCATGCATTTAAGGCAGGTTTTTACAGCTATGAAGAAGTAGACAGAAACTACGACCCATCAGAACAATTAGAGGGTTTTAATGAAGCTTGGAACGAGTATAAACAAGAATGTAATTTATAATGAAATTATGACACTTAAAGACATTGAAAAAGAGTATATCATACGTAAATATGAAGATAAATACTTAGTCTCTTCTAAAGAGGTTGGTAACTCCAGAATGGTTCATAAATATCTGTGCAGCTTGACCAAGGTTAAAAACGGTTTTGTAGTTGGTGGTTTTTCTGCGGCGAAAAATATTGAAACCCTAAAATCCAATATAGAGCAATACGTAAAAGAGCTGGGTTATGATTCAGAATATGATTATCCCATATGGAAAAAAGGGCTGAAAGAGGATTTGATGGTACACGATTACCTTACATCGATAGGTTTTAGAAATAAAAACGGGGAGAGTTATACATCTACAATTGAAAGTATTTATGGAGGAGAAATCAGTGAGATACGACTGTGGTTTAGAGGATTGGATCCACATGGGTGTAATGAATTACCAGCAGAAGTAAAAATATGTGCTTCAACTGAGAGCTTTGCTTGGACAGAAGTAAAAGTAAAGAGAGATTTTGACAGCATTAAAGGAGGTATAAAAAGCCTATTAAGACCGTTCTATGAAGCAATATTATTTGAAACACAATCTAAATTAGATGAATTATGATTATACTACCGATATTGACAGGAATGTTTTTAATACTGTTTTTTGTATTTCTAATTATAAATATTTTAATTCCCGGCAAAAGACTTCTGCATCTTACTGGAACCATGGCAGTATTAACGCTAATTACATTTTTTCTTGCTATATTTAGTTACCCAAATGAGGAAGAAGTTAAAAGTGAAGGATTTAAATTCCCGCAAGAAAACAACAAACCGACTTATCAGGTTGAAATAATAAATCAAGACAGTGTATACGTACTAACAGATACAGGTAAAGTAAAGACACATATTGATTCAATAGGAAAAACAATTACAAAAGATAATTTGTAAATAATGCAGGCTAAAATAAAAAACACAACAAAATACTTTGAAGCAAAACTCAAAGGAAAAGTTAACGGAGAGAACTATTACATATTAAAAATCAATAATTGCGTATCAGGTTACTTCGAATCAGCTTTAGAATTTAAACAAAATTAAAATGACACAAACACAACTACTTAAATTTTTAAAGGAAAATTCGCCGCTTAAAAAAGACATAGCAGAAAAATTGATTGGCTACGGAAAGCACGAAAAAACTTTATTAAGAAAAAGACTTATAACAATTACAAATAATTTAATAACAGTATAGGAGATGGAAAATAAAAAAGAATGTGATTGCTATTATACCAAGTTTTGTAAGAGCACTCACTTAGACGATAAAACATATTGTAGAGACAGTGATACTCCCAACATACAAACGCAAGAAACTTGGGATGATATAATCAAAGGCTTTATTAAAGATACTAGTGGTGCAGCAGTTGAACTTTTAAAAAGACATCTAAAACAAAACTATCAAGTACCTAAACCACTAAAATAAAATATTATGAAAAACATTTATGTAGAAGCCCTGACTACAGAGCATGGGAAAAAAATTATACAACAGTTTGTGACGTTAGGAGTAGATACTCTTGGTTGTACTGGAAGCCGTTCGAGGAGTGATTATGTTACTGATAGATTTTATGGTGTTAACGAACAAGGTAAGTTTGATGTTGTAATAGAAAAGGAAGCTAGGAAAGGAACTATAATCACTTTAGAGGAACTTCAAAAAATTAATAAAAAACAGAAAACAGAAAAAATGGAAAACCTTAAAAAAGCATTAGTCACAAAAGAGTTAGTGGTTAACGGAGTTAACAGAACAATCACAGTGATAGTGGTTAGCGATGGAAAAAATATAAGGACAGGATATGCAGTTCGTCTTCCTAGAGATGAAGAGAATGCTGATATGGCATACAAAATAGCATTGGGTAGGGCATTGAAAGAAAAAACAAATCTTACTCCTGATATGACATTAGGAAATGGAATGGATAAAAAGTATATTCTTTATGCTATTGCCGAGGAGATTATCAGAAACATCGACCGTGGTTTGGTAGTTATAAAAGGCATAAAATAAAAAATACTAAAATGATACCCTATCATGAACTGGATAGACATTTCAAAACCCCTAAAAATTGGGGTAAGGTTTCTTGGCGCTATAAAAGAATTCCACGAAAAGATAAAAAGAGGTTAAATAAAATAGAATTTGAGTTTAAGGACTTGGCATATGAACAAAAAAGATGGATGAGTTTAAATCCTGATTACAGACGATATTTAATTAAGATGATAAATTTACAAAATGAAAACACACTTTAATATATTTAACGATGAATACGCAGAGACAGATTACTGCGGGATATACATAAATGACCAGCATATAAATATAAGTTCTGATTTTGAAGATGTCGATTGCAAAAAATGCATAAAACTAAAATACAGAGCCTTTGAGGAAAGAAAGAGCCTGTTAGAAAGCGAAATAGAGTTTATGTCAGGATTTATAAATTTTACAGAAAATGAGTAATCCACCGGAACCTTGTGTACCACACTCAAAATGTTGGTGTGAGCAGCATCCAAACAACCCTAATTGTACAACAGCAGTACCTATTGATAATAACATATTTATATTGGTGGTTGTAGGACTATTATTTGCACTAAAAAGACTAAAACTATGACACTCTCAGTAACAGAAGGAAATGAAGTATATGAACGGAAAATTAATACATAAAACTAGAACAGATAATTCAGAATCCGGCGTAACATTCGACGTTATGAATTATAGGAGACAAGATTCACTAAAATCAATTAAATAATGAAAACAACAACAGACATTAACGGATGGATTAAAATTAAAGACCAAATAGATGTAGATAATTTACCTCACGAATGGTACTTGGTGTATGACAAGAGGGGGTATAAATATGAGGTACACAGAGAAGACATACAGTTTGATTTTCATACCCATTACAGGAAAATAAATGAAATACCCGATCCTTTAGATTTAGACTGATAAACACAAATAAACAATCCTTTTTATTATCATTACAATATTAATACTTAATAATTAAAAACCATGAATTTAAGACTATCAATAATAGTGGCATTACTTTCATTACAGACAGTGGCTGCACAGGACAATTACATAGGATTCTCAGCAGGATCCGACATTAAAAACGCCGGAAAAGACTTAATATTTCAGGTAAATATGGTGAGTAGCGACGTAGAGATAAATGCAAGTTACGAATCACATGCAGCTCTTGATTTCACGAAATACAGTTTTGGACTGGGTTATCATTTTCCTTTGTACGCATATCCATTTGGAAATGAGGTTCGCACTGTTTTTGTACCGTCAATAGAACCGAGTCTGATTAACAGGACAGGGGATTGGGGTGGAGGATTAGACCAAAATGAAACCAGCAGTCATTTGAGTATAGGATTGAATTTGGCACTACAGTGGAGTATAAATGACTATTTGTCAGTTGAATATTGTTTTAATGCTTTACCTAGAACAGATTTAAAGACAAAATACCCCGATAGTATAAAAAACTACACAAATATAGGCGGAGTTCCTATTGTAGGCTCAAATTTTCTCAAAATTGTGTATAAAATACAAATGAATTAACTATCTTTGTATTATGAAAAGGGATAGTGGCGGAATTGGTAGACGCTAGCTTATGGGGCAAGATAGGATTGAGGAAAGAAGATTGGGGTACACAAGTCTAGTAAATACCCGTTACCCAATTCAATCCTTTAAAGTTGATGAAAATATTAACCAGTATCCTTGTACGAGTGTAGACTAACATCAACCATATATCGTAAAGGTTCGAATCCTTTCTATCCCACAATAATAAAAAATCCGGCTTAAAAACCATAAACCAAAACAACATGGAAATATACAAAACAGTAGGAGAGACAAGTAATACTACAACATTCTTATCCTTTGAAAGAGCAATAGAAGAAAGCCTGTCAATTAGTAGTAGGGGTAAGCAGCCTTTAGGATACCAAGTAACAGAACAGGGAATAATATTAATGTGGTAATGATAGGAAATATATACACAGGAATAGGAACATCAGGTCAATCCAAAGATAAAGTTATTACGGGAGTATTAGAGTCGTATGTACCTGAATGGGATGAGGCTGTATTGAGGGATGTAAAAAATAGAATCCATGCGGTAAGCTATAAATCATTAGAGAAATTATGAAACAGATAGGATACAGAATAAACTTTGTAATAACTTATCCTAGTGGGGCACAATCAAAATACCCCCATTGGAATTATAAAATATATGACAGTATAAAAATAGCAGAACAAGCTATTTCACATATAGTAAGGGATTCGGGTATTGTGGGCACAACATGTTTTGAATTTGAACCAATTTATGTAGATAATGGAACTAATTAAGAATAACGGTAATATAAGGGAGACATACGGATTTTACCAAGCAGGCTCAACATTTTTTCTTGACAAATACTTACTTGAAGAAAAGCCAGCTGGAAAACGAAAGTACCAAACAATAAAATATTGGGATAGGCTTTTTAACAGATATTCCACAATTGTAGAAGAGGATATCCCTTGGGACGATACTATAATAAATGAAGTATATGAATTAGCCTGTAAACAAATAAAAATAAAGAAATGGGAGAACAATTAATAAACCTAGAGACAGCCAAACTGGCAAAAGAAAAGGGGTTTAATATCAAAACAAAACACTGGTATGACCAAACTGATTGTCTTAATCCAGTGCGAGGTGCCAGAGGGTCTATGGTGTATGAAAACGTAGGATATGCACCCACGCAATCATTATTAGCAAAATGGTTGAGGGATGTTCATGGTATAGATGTTTTCGTTATCCCTAATACTTCTTTAGATAAAGAAAAAATTTACGTTTGCTATATTAAAATAAAAAGCACATACCATCAATTTAAAAAAGGTGAGGGTTTAGGAGATGGATTTGTATGGCAAGAAATAGGAAATAATTATGAAAAAGCTTTTGAAATTGGATTAGTACAAGGACTAAAACTAATATAATTATGAGTACAACATATTACGGAGGATACTTTACAGAAGAGGAATCAAGTATTTTTAGAGAAAGACTTAAAAATACTAAACAGGTAGATGATTGGTTACTGAGGCGTGCAGAAGAATCACAACAGAAATATCTCGAACTAGAGCAGTTCTTGATGGATTTAGATGATTTACCTTGGTATAAAACTATATTAATACCGTATAAAATAAGAGCATTTTTAAAAACAAGATTAAAATATAATTTCTGATGAAAGAACAATTTGTACCATACGATATAGCTTTAAAACTAAAAGAATTAGGTTTTAACCAAGACTGTCTTGCGATTTGGGATAATCAAAGTAAAGAAATATTCATAAATGACACTACAGAGATTCCTATTGAAGACCTTCCGTTTGTTTTTACTTTAGCACCACTGTATCAACAAGCTTTTGAGTTTTTCAGAGATAATTATTCTCTTTATATTCAAATACATAGAGATCAGAGCAATACCAATCAAATAACTTATATAGTAGGGTCTTGGGCAGGTAAGTACATTACCTACAGAGAGGCCGAACTAGCCCTATTAAAGGAATTAATTGAGACAGTAAAAGGATAATTATGGCAAAAAAAGCAGCGGAATTATTGCCGCAAATAATAAACGCAACCACAGATGAACAGGCTATTGTTGTTTTACAGAACACCTTAAAACTACTACATATGTCAACAGACTACACCGACTTGGTAGAGCTGCGTGACAAGATGAAAGAATTTGAGGCAGAATACAGAACACTAACCGATGAGTTACGTGCAATGCCTTTTCCGAGAAGCTACGAGGCTCTGTCAGAGTTAAGGGAGAATCTGGCTTTCCTGCAAAGGGATACAGTGGATGCACTTTCTTTTCAGGTAAATTATTCCAAGATATTTCTCGGAGATGAAAAAAGGACACAGGTGAGGGCAGAAAGTATTATTGAGGCTGCTTCCAATGAGGAACTAATAACAGCCAACAATAAGAAAAAACTGTCACTATCGGCTTTGGAGAAAGTATATGGTATATCAGATACTTACCAGAGCTACCTAAACCTAGCAGCATTCGCATATGGAAATTATCAGGCACTTATAGCACTGCTAGCTAATATGAATAAGATGCTGGATAGTTTGGCTTCTCAGGCAGCCCATGCACTTCAGGTATTAGCTCGTGATGCAAAATAAAAGTTTGCTGGATTAACTAACTTTACATAAAAATAGAAATAATGGGATCAGTTAAAGTAGATAGGGAGTGGAGTGAATACCCAATAGGCACAAAGGCTTTTGCAACTATGGGTGGTTACTGGATAAGGACAAATAGAGGCTGGAGTTGGAATAATACGGGGCCTTCATTTCCAACGCCGGGAGGAGATAACTCTGGGTATGTAGAATTTCCGCATAAAAACAACAATTAAAAACAAGAATTATGATAGGAGCAAGAGAATACGCAGAATTATTTAAAACAGGAGAATACGGAAGATTATATATTGTAAGCAGCTCACATGCCAGAGGAAGAACATTTACAATACAAATTCTACCCGAAGGAGAAAAAGCAATCCCAAATGGAAGCAATAATCAATGCTTAAATAAGGATGCAGTTTTAGTGTATGGGGTTGTTAGCGGTAATCCGGGTTGGACAGAAACTTATGGCTGGTTACATCAAGGAAAATGGCAGGAAGATTTCCAGAAACTTGTAGATAACCGTAAAGCTGAAATTGAAAGAAAAGAAGAGGAAGTTAAGCGAGAGAAAAAAATAGAAGAGATTAAACGGCAATCTCTCACAAATGAGTTATTATCTAAATACTAGTTATGAAAGCAACAGACTACATAGTAATAAGAAGAGACTTATTAGTCAAACTAGAATACCTTAACGAAACTACAGATGATTATACAAGCAAGGCAAATGCTCTTAATGAAATAAAGGAAACTTCAAAAGAGTTGAGAGAGTTGATGGAAAAAAGTTGGAATAAAGGGCTTATTACAGGAGGCAAGAATGAAAGCGCCCAATATAATGCACTTGCAAAAACTGTATATTTAAATAGAGAATTATGAATCAATATTGGCAAGAAGTAAAGAAAGAGTTTCGTAAAAGTAGTTATACAGATATTTTTGATTTCATAGCTGAAAATTATATACCGCCGCAAAAAATAAACGAACCTCAAGAAACTCGGGAGAGAATAGATAAAGCCCTAACAAATTACCTGAAAAACAAGACACAGGAAGAACTTGACGATCTTATTGAAAAATACAAATTGCCGCCGTCAAAACAAAAGTTTTGGAGTCTAGTATACACATTAGAAACACCTGTAACTACAACTGACGAAGAAGTGTTTGATAAATTTATAGAGTGGGTGGATTCTAATGGATGGTCGGTTAGTGGTGGAATGGCAGAAGTAAATGAGAATGGAGAATATTTAAAATAAAAATTATGCAAGAAGTAATTTACAACAAAGAATACCGTATAGCCCCAAGGATTAAAAAACGTTGGCTCTTAAAAGACAAAAAAGTTTATGATGTAATTGTAAGGCAAGCAGGTAAAAGATGGGATGACCCTTCATATGGAAATGGTGGTGGGTGTTTCATGGATTTTAAAGAGGATAAAGTGGTTTACTCTTTTGACAGTTACAAAGAAGCAGAAGATTATAAAACAGAATTAGAAAGACAATGGAAAAATTAATCTGGAATATAAAGGTAAGTGCAAAGAACTGTATAGGTTGTCAGAAATATGTTGACAGTGCTGCTATGCTGACCTTGCAGGGATACGACAAGGAATTTATGGATTTCTTCTTAAGTGCAAAACAGGTTGATGAATTAATAACCTCACTTGAAAAAGTCCGCGAAGAAAATAAAGAACTGGATTTAAAAACGCAAATTGCAATATAAATAGAAATTATGAGTCAAAACGAAACACACAAAGGGGTTTTAAAATTATTTCCAAGATTGGAAGCAGAGGAAAGAGATGTGGAATACTTAACGAGGTTCTTATTTCAAGTACAAAATAAACAAATAAATCTGCACACTTGGCAACATCAGGATGATATAGCTGACTATTTTGGATACGAGGAAATTGAAAATGTTGTTTACTATGAAAATAGTATTTATATAAATGAGGGTCACGTAAAACTAGATGAAGGTTGGGATACTTTTTTCGTTAATACAGATAGAGGTATTGAGTATCTGGTGAACTTTTATAACGGAGGTACTTATTTGGAAGAGGTTTTAGGGGATGTAATTGAACAAGCAAATAAGTAACATATGAATACAGCATTTAGAAATATAAATATAGAAGAAGTGCTTTTCTTTGATCTGGAATCGGTGCGAAAGAACAACGAACTTGATAAAGACTCTAAGGAATTTGAATTATACCAGAAAAAGATAAGGAATAAAGAAACAGATGAGCTACCAGATATCGCTACAACATTAGAACACTACAATAAAAAAGCTGCATTGAAAATAGGATATAATAGAATCGTGTGCGCAACAGTAGGAAGAGTAGTAAACGGAATTGTTTATTTACGTTCCTTTATAGGAGAAGAACAGGATATATTAAAAAACTTATTTGCTAAGTTTCAGGAAACCAAGTACTTAGCTGGATTTAACGTTCTCGAATTTGATGGGGTTGTAGCAAGGGTAAATGCATTACAATACGGAGATCTCGTCTTGTCCCTACCAGAACAGTTTAATGATTCCAATAAACGTCCTTGGGATATGAAATCGGTCTTGGATTTAATGAACGTTTTTAAAGGTGTACATTATTATAACTCATCCCTAGATGAAGTTTGCTACCACTTGGGTATTGAAAGTCCAAAAGAAGGCGGTATAGAAGGTTCACAGGTATCTGAGGCATACTACGACGGTAAAATAGTAGAAATAGAAAGATATTGTAAGAGAGATGTTTTCGCAGTTGTAAACATATTCAGAAAATTACAGTTTAAGCCTGTTTATGAGAGCTATGTAGATGCAAATCTTGTGGAGAGTACAAATACACCCGTAAAAGAACTAAGTGTCTTAGAAAGGCTATATAACGGTAACACATTATCACCGGAAATAAAAAATGAATTATCAGATCTATTGATTAATCCTACAGAAGAAGACAAGGTAAATCTGAAGAAGATACTATTAGCTCATTATCAAAAAAAAGGAGATAAAGTAGCAGTAAAGAAAGCTAAAGAGGAAGAAATCAACAAATACCTTTATAACTTATAATATTTTGGATAGTAAAAAATGCACCGCTTGCTTAGAGGATAAAAGTGTAGATTTATTTTACAATGATAAAAGAGAACCAGACGGTAAGTTTAAAAAATGTAAAATATGTGTAGGAACTAAAAACCCCACAATTAAGACACCCTTAGTTGTAGACGGGAAAAAGAATTGTTCAAGATGTAAAACCATAAAAGAGGTGACTAAATTTTATCCTTCTAAAAAGGAGCCTTGTGGTTATAGGTCAGAGTGCATAGAGTGTAAATTAAGAGAGGCAAAACTTAAAGAGAATAAGTCAGAATATAGGAAAAAATATAGAGAGACTAATAAAAAGAAACAAAATTTATACAATAAACTCTATTACAGAGAAAATAAACAAGAGTTACTAGAAAAAAATAGGGTATACCACAGTAAAAATAGACATGTACGTCAGAATAGGGATAGAGAACGGTCAAAATCCGATGCGGTGTATAAATTATCAAGGAATGTGTCCGGCTTAGCAAAAAGGGTTATGAAAAGACAAACTCAGGATGAACGTATAGTTGATGTGTTAGGAATGAGCGCAAAAGATTTTAGGGCTTATGTCGAATCCCAATTTTTACCTTGGATGAATTGGGACAATAACGGTAAAAACGTAGGAGAATATAATAAGACTTGGCAATTAGATCATGTAATTCCAATGTGTAACGCTCAAACCGAAGAGGAAGTGTATTTATTAAATCATTGGTCTAATTTTCAGCCCTTATGTGCAAAAAAGAATAACCAAAAGCAATGTGCTGTATACCCTTGTAGCAATTTAGAACTAAAAATAATGATAACTAGTATTAAACAAATTATAAAAATTGAATAAAATAAACCTAACAGGACTTTACACAGAAGAAGTGTGGATACGTGGAGGATCGGTATCTCAGCATAAAAAATATATTGGGCTGCCATACCTTTCGTGGTCACAGGTGGAATCATTTAATGACAAAACAGGATTTAATACAGGATTATTGGGAGAGTATGAATATCTTCTTAATAGATTCACTGGTATAAAATTTCCAGATATGGGGTGGGGTCAATTTGGATCTGAGCTCGAAGCATTTGTTACACTAAGAGATAAAATTGATCTATCGAATATAGAAGATAAAGTACAAGAAGAATTCAAAGCTTCCTTAAAAAGCTTTAGCCTTAAGGAAAAAGAGCTCCTAAGTAAGATAGAACCGTTAGGTGTGTTTCAGGACGAGATATGTTATTATGTAAAAGAACTAGATATTATAGTTTTGGGATATATTGATGACAGAACTAAAGAAGATGAAAATGGAAACATAAGATTGCTGAGGGACTATAAATCTAAGTCAGAAAATAGCAAAAAAGACTTACATCTTGATAAAAAATATCAAATTGAATTATATATTCTAGGACTGAGGCAAAGGGGTTTAATTGTTCAAAACGCAGAATATTGTATTATAGAAAGATTAGGTGGATACCAATGTATGCAGGGTGGTGGGAGAGAATGCCTTACAGTGGGTGATAGAATTTGGTATGAACCCTACAAATGGACAGAAAAAAGATTAGATCAAACCCATCAGATGATTATAGAAACTGCTTTGAGAATATCGAGTTTAAAAACAACTTATGATAAATATTTCAGATAAAGCAGTTAAAGAAATATCAGAACTTTATTCAACTTATTTGAAAATATTCAAAAATTAATATTATATTTGCATAACACTACACAATACGTAGTAAATAGCAAACAAAATATAGATATTATGAAACTATCACACAAAACATTCACCATAAATTACGACACCAATTACACTGTTGTCAAGACGTACCATATCTTAGGTGTGTCAATATGGTCAGAGACTCTAAGTAGTTTTGACAGTATAGAGGAAGCTCTTGAAAGACTATTAGAAATAAAAACCGGCAAAGGAATAAGAAAACGAATTAAAAGACTGAACAAATGCTAAAATACCAAAGAATTGATTTTATTAAAATGTTTGGGTTTGAATTAGGAGAGACAGTACACGGTTGTAACCCTTACCTACTTGAAGCGCATAAGCAGTACGAATACTATAAAAATAACATATTAACCTGTAGTCACTCAAAAGAGGATTGGGAGAGATATCTTCCTGCAATACTTAAAATAAACTAAAATGATAGAAGGAAAATTATTAACAGATTTTACAAGTTGGATGCTAAACACTTATCCAGATTACATAATAGATGTAGATTGTTCTGACTATTTCCGCGTATATGAATTACATGATATTTATGATAATCTACCAAAATCCGCGCAACGAGGATTGATTTTAGAATTTTTAGTAGAAAAAGGATACTATATATCTATAGAACGTCTAAAAACCGATTGGAGAGTAAGTCTTACTACAGATAATTTTGAACAACTAGGAGGCTTCCCAACAAGTGCGTCAGGTTACGATGCAGCAATACAAACCGCAAATAAAAAATACAATGGAGAATAAGAGAAAATTAGGATATATATTTTTTGGGTTACCCTATCACGTAAAAACTGGTATTGCTGTTGGACTAGGGTTAATCCTAGAGAGTGATAAAGGCCTGAGAGAGTTGCAACAGACACAAAACTATTTTAAAAGGGCAATTGACGGTAACCTTCTGTATGAATTATGGAATGAAGTTATGATGGTGACTGAATTAAACCTAGATAATCCTTTTTTAAAACCCGAATAATGAAAATAACAAATCACAGAAAAGTTTATGATAGTGAATACCGTTATAAATTAGAGAAGTTTGCAGAACTAAGTTCTTATCAAGTGGGAAAAGTATTAGATTTCTTTGATAATGAAGAATATGATATAGTAGTTTATGAAGGTAAAAACAGGAGTAGTAGCGGATTATGGAGACTAACAATCCCCTTTTACTTTTTATATCATGTAATTCATATACTACTGGTTATACCAATAAAATGGCTATTTACAGGAAGTGCTTATTTTAAGATGGAAAGTAGGTTTATGAAAGTGTATAAATATTGGACAAAACGATTAAATTTTTAAAAATGCTAAGAATAGACGATAAATATACAATTGAAACAGATGGAACAGGATGTACATTAGTTTTCAAAGAAACACGGCAAAAGAAAAACAAAGAAGGAGAAGCAGTGAACTACGATTTCACTGACAATTGGTATTATGGAAATATAAAGCAGTGTTTAAAAGCTTTCATTCATAAAGACTTAGAGACAGCCGAAGATATACCTCAGCTATTAAAGAGAATAGACGGTTTAGAAACACTAATCAAAAACTTGAAGGTATAGATGGATATAAATGAAAGAAAAGAAGGTTTTAAAAAAGGCCTGAAAGATTTATTAGAGCAATATAATGTTCATATACTTTTAGAAGACACAGCAAAAGTAGGGAGCTATTACGATGACTATAAAATATGCTTTGATTATCCACACGATGGAGAGGATTACGGAGATGAGATTATGGGAACATATATAACCAAAGACACTTTATGAAAACATCTTACGACAAATATAAAGGAACAAAAGTAATACACACCAATTATAGTGGCATTGTATGTGGCTATACAGAAGACCATTTAATACTAGCGTGTGAAACAAAACATATAGCATCCTTTCGGCGGTTAATGAAAAATACATTCATAGAAGATGAATTTAAAGATCCTAAATACCAATATATCTACGAGGATGAAAGTACAGTTATAAAACAGAGTAATGACTTATAAGCAGATATCAGAGACTTATGGAATACCCGATAAGACAGTAAGGACACGCATACAGATATTAGGGCTTTTAGGAAAAGGTGTAACTAGGGATTATGATGATTGGGAAGTTCAAGAGATAGTAGATTATACACCACCTAAGAAAGAATTTGCTTTATCAAGTAAAAAGCTAGATGTCTTAGGTTTGCTGCCTGTTTTAAAGAACAACCAAAGAGTAGGGAGGTATTTTAATGTAACCCCTAAAGTAGTAAAAACCGTAATTGACGAGGCTGAAAGTGGGTTTGTTGTGGTAGAATCCAAATTAAATCATCCCCTCACCATAAAACAACACGGAAAAGAATGGATATTATATGAGATGGGGGAAGCAGTAGCTTCTACACTTCAAGGGCATTCACAGCTATTAGATGAAAGTAGATTGAATTACCATTTAAAGCGGCGAAAATATGTTGATGACACCTATAATGTAAAGATACTGCCCAAGTTGCGGAATAGGAAAATAGTAATTAGTGGTTTATATTAAAGTATTCCCTGTCTTTTTAAGGCGGGGATTTTTATTTTAACATATTTTGTTGCAATTTATTGATTATAATTATTTATCTTTGACATACAAAAACAAACAACTTATGTATAGGGAAATTTTTAACAAATCGAGAAGAGTAGGTTTAACAAGGATAGCTTGTGAAAGTATGCTACCAACCTTAAATGATGGAAAAAAAGTTTTCTTGGCTGGTACAACTTTTCCTGAACAAGTAATTTCAATTCTTAAATTATTGGGCGTTGACGTATCGGTGGAAGAAGCTTACAATAACCCACAGCCTGAGCGAATTTATGACAATGTATTCGCTATTGAGCCAAATATAATTGGTTTTATATACTCTGATAAAGAGTTGATAGGCTATAATATAATCAAAAAATAAAAACAGATAAAATATGATACACTCAGTTTACAAAGCAGGGACAGATAAGGATAATGATATCTTTTCATATAGGGATGAATACAATGAAGAACATATAACTATATTCCCTAAATTCTGGTGTATGTCAGAGGAGGATGTAGAAAAACATTTAAATAACTAAATATTTAATCTATGCAAATTGACATAAAAAAGGTAATTGGAATCCAAGCAAATGAATTTGAAATATCAGATGCAATGATAAAGGCTCAGAATGAAGTAATAGAATCTTTACATATTATGATTTCCACTATTGAAAATTTTGAAGATAAAGATTGCTTAGAGTTAAATAAAGAAAGAATGCGAGCATTTATATGTAAGTATCTTTTAGATTAAAAATAATAAAATATATATAATTATGGGAATAGATAATTTTGAGCATGAAAGTATTTTTCCTCTGTGGGATTCTAAAGAAGAAAAAGATATGTACTACGAGATAATGAGAGAGAATGATGAATGGGAAAGAAAGTTACGTGAAGAAGAACTAAGAATTAATGAACGTATTTTGAAAGCGGTTCAAAATTTCAATACTTCAGAATGGTTAGAAGATTTGAAAAAATACATGGAAGAGTCTGAAGTTAATGGAACCTTTAAAATAGTTCGGAAGCCACAGGGTCAGAAGCAGAAAGAGAATTATGAACACCTAACTGAGGTATGGGTAAACCAGTCAACTTCATATCCGTGTGAAGATTGTTATTACGGAACGGTCACTGTTGAAATAAAACCGGGAAGATGGCTAGAAATGCCATTTAGTTGTTAAATAAAAAATAATAAAAATATGAAACCACTAGAAAAACTATACTCGCATGCACTGATAGAATTACAATACCTGTTAAACACTCATGGTATAAATCCCTACACATTTGACTGCGATGCGTTCATAAAAGCCGTTGACAGGCTTAAAGAAATCCAAAAACAACTGATGTAATGAAACACATGAGAAAAGGGTTGTATGAAAAAGCAAACATATGCCCAACTACAGGTAAAGTTGGATTCAGTGCAAGTGCTGCCAGTAAAAGAGTGAATAAGTTTAATGATATTGTGAGGTATTATGACTGTCCCGATTGTGGTCTTGCGCATTTAACTTCCGAGACACTAGGTCAGACTTTAGGCAGGCACATTTTGGATCCACAGGAAGAGAATAAGCTGTTAGGGCAGGAAAATACGGTCTTAAAAGCCAAATTAAGGAAGATGAGTCATAACTTCAATATAAAGTACCAGAAACTAGAAAAAGCGGCGGGTAAAAGACAGAAACAAGTGGTTTATCTTATGGAGTTATTTGAAAGAGAGAACTGCTTTTCACCGGAAGAACGACTAAAAATAAAAACAGATTTAAATAAATTATGACAGTAGACAAACAATTAGTAGCGGCTGCCTTACAGGGAATAACAGCAAATCCTGAAACCATGCGGGAAATAATAAACAAGATAAATACAAACAGTGACATAGCCATAGACTATCATTCTGCCATAGCTTTAGAGGCAGTGAAGTACGCACAGGCAACACAAAAAATATTAGGATGTTAAAAGTATTACAGATATTACCGGAGCTCTATAAGATTTCAGGAGCAAAAAACCATACGGACTTTGCAAGGAAAGTGGATGAAGAGAACAGTTTGGTACATCAGTGGCTAAAGGTTAATCCGGCAGAACCAAGAATGAGTACATTAGAGAGGGTGTGTGGGAAATTAGGATATAAACTTGAAATAAGATTAGTTAAAGATGATAGAAATTAAATACAGAGCTTGGTATAAAGATATGATGTACTATGATGTTTGGGTAGATAGTAGTGGTGCGTGGACGGAATGCATGAATAGACGTGCTCCGCATTATTATAAAATAGAACATTTACCTGATACGGTTCCCATGCAATTTACAGGGCTAAAAGATAAAAACGGAAAAGATATTTATGAGGGGGATGTATTGCATAAACCTTTTCAAAGTGTCATACCTAAGTTTATAGTTGAATGGGATAATGAAAAATTTATGTGGTGGGATATACCTCGGGATTCTGCTGGAAAAGTAGAAACCTCTGAGTTTACTATCATAGGGAATAAATATGAAAATCCAGAGTTACTGTAGATGGATATAAAAGAACAGATTAAGTTGTTTGACTTAAATGCGCAATACTATTACCAAAATCCTTTGATAGATAAATATCCAGTGCCCGTAAAAATAATAAGCAGCTTATCCTTACACCGAGGTGTAGTAGAAATAAACAGGGATTTCGAGGCAAGAGCAGGATTTTTTGTAAACATAAATCAATTAACAAGTAAATAAAAATGACAGAAACAAATTTAATATTAGGGATAATTAGCCTTTTTGTGGTCTATCTTATCATTGCAGGGGCGGTAAGCAGAATAAAACAAAAAGCTTATAATAAAGGCTGGGATGATGCTTATGAAAGAGTAGGTTGTAGGCTTCAAGATTTTAGATTTTTTATAAAAGATAATCAAGAACTTAAGAATTTTCTTTGGATAGCCGCCTATAAATGCAGACAAAATAAAAAACTGACTTTAAACCAGACAAGAGATGTACTGGAAGAACTAGGTAATACCGATTTAGAAGAGCTCGATTTAAAAACAAGAAGCTACTATTTAAATAGATAAAATTATGACACCAGAAGAAAGACAGTGTTATGAAGCAAGGTTTAATGAATTATTACCAAATTATAATAAGGATGGAAAATAGAAAATGGTTTTACAATAGATGGAATGTAAATATAGGTACTGAAGAAGAGCCTTATTACATACCAGAGTTAACAGATGAAGAGAAAGACCGTTTCACAAAAAGGTTTAGGAAAACTATATGAAAAGTAAACAGGGTTATTATTGGATTAAAGTGGTTGAAAGTAGTAACTGGGATATTCTTGAAAAGATAGGAATAAAATTTTATCGTATTAATTCCCTTATAAATTACAGTAAAGAAGAGATTCATCAAATAGGAAATTATATACCATTTCCCGATGAATAAAGAGTGTATTATATGCCACAGGACAGATCAACCTTGGTTCAGCAAAAAAAGATGCAAATCCTGCGCATCAAAGACCTATGCAAAACCTGTAACCAAAAGCCGGATAATAAAACAAACGGTTAAGAACAAGGAGCAGCGAAAAGAAGACAGAGCAGACTTTCCTGAATTCTTTGCACGACATTGTGCTATAATAAAAGAAGGTAAGGTTTGTGAAAATTGCGGAAGCAAAAACCTACAGGGAATCTCAGCGGAGGTAGGACACATTTTATCTAAAAATAAAAAAAGTCATCCAGAAGTAGCAACAAACGATAATAATATTGTATATTTGTGCTTCTGGGGCAACTGTCACAGTAAATTTGACAGTTCACTTAGTGTAAGACGAGAAATGCCAGTGTTTGAAATAGCGGCAGAAAGACTAAAAACAATAAGACATTTAATTATTAACAAAACCAAAGAATCTCAGCAATTTGAGGAATATTGGGAAAATCAAAAATTATGAAGCATATTGTATGTTATTCAGGCGGACATTCATCAGGATTGGTGGCTATTGAAGTAGTACGTAGATATGGTAAGGAAAATGTTATATTACTAAATCACGATATAAGCTTAAAAGTTGAAGAGCAGGATATTAAAAGGTTTAAAAAACAAGTTGCCGATTATTTGGGTATGCCTATAACATATAAAAACTATAATGACCTGCCCGTAGAAGAACTTCCCGACCAATTTGAAATAGTGGAGATTGAAAAGTCTTTTATTTCCCCTCAAACTAGGCAAGCTTTGTGTACAAGCAGATTAAAAACAGTACCTTTGACGTTATACTTAGAGCATGAGTTCCCAGATAAAAATGCAACCCTTTATTATGGTTTCGATGACACTGAGTTGATTAGGGTGGAACGTAGAAAAGTTATACTTAATGACATGGGTTTTGCATCTGACTATCCTCTGGCCTTATGGGGTAAATTTGGTAACCTAAGAAAATTTTATGAGAAACAAGGAGTTAATTTTGAAAGTGTAATAATTACTGAAAACTGGATTAATACGGATTCTTTTGAAAGAACAATATTCTCCACAAAAGAACTTGGTATTGAACCGCCCAACACGTATAGTGTATTTAAACATGCAAATTGTACGGGCTGCTTAAAAGCAGGTCAGCAGCATTGGTATTGTGTTTATATTTATGCTAATCATATATTTGAAAGGGCTAAATTATCAGAGGAAAGGATTGGCTACTCAATTATTAAAGGGGCGTTTTTAAAAGAATTAGAGCCTAAATTTGAAAAAATGAAATGTGCCGGAGTTGTTGCAACGGAGCACACTCCTTTTCAGACATTTTGGAGTCAAGCGAAAAAATATTTAAAGAAATTAGAAGAGGATATAAAACCATGTGAATGTACATTTTAAAATAAAAAATTATGAAACTATATGATTCTTATTTTATAGAACATGTAGATAACGGTTGTATAACTCTAACTGTTAACCTACTCAATAAAAGCACTAAGATTAATAGGGTATCCGCAACAGAGTTTTGGTTGTGGGAGGAAGAGAATGAGGTACCAATTATAACTGACTCTTTATTGGTTGATGGTCTTCCTGATGAAAACTTTAGTGTATTTAATCAGCGGTGTAAAGACCAAATAACATTCTTATACATACCCACTTATCAGATTGTAAAACCGGGAAAACAAAGAAATCGTTTAAAAGAAAGATATGAAAGCAACAAACAAGTACAAAGTAATAGTAGAAAATCCTTGGTCAAGTAAGGGTGACTTTTTTGGTGAGGATGACTCAATGTATCTGGCCTGTAAAGAATACCCGCATTTATTCTCACAAATATATGAACTATCTACAGGCGAAGAAGTGGTTTTGGGAGATACTGTATGGAGGGTAGTGAATAGTGTTGTGAAGTCAGTTAAATTGCATCCAGACCATATACAAAACAACTTGGATGTTTATTTCAGTAAGGAACAAGCTCAAAAAGCACTGGAATCACAACTAGAAAAACAGCAGAAAGTCTATGAGTCTTTCAAATTAATCGATTATCTTGCCAATATACGAGATATAGCTGCCCTTCCTTTGGAGAAAGCAAGCTTTGAAGTTATAAAAGACCGCATGAAAACACTAAACGAAACTTCTAAACTACTAATAAATTACTTCAATGATAAGCAAATTTAATCTAATAAGTCAAAACGACGAATATTATTACTTTAGCTTTACTCTGGCTACTAAGAATTTCTGGGGTGTTGAGTCCAGTAAAGAATACAGTGGCTTTATGGAAAAGAAGTACAGGTTTATAAGAGATATGTCTACAGGAAAAGGCTTTGGTTACGATATAGGCAGCGCATTAGAAGCATTAATTTACAAAGATAAATGATACCTGAAGGCGAAGATTGAGTAACACATATCAATGTTTATTCCAAAGGTAAAACAGCTTTAGGTAAGTGGTTATCTAATTTCAGCGCATCTAAATTTAAAATAGATGATATGTATTTTAATAGTGTAGAAGGATACTGGTATTTTATCAAGACAGGAGATATAAGATTACAAAATTTGGTGGGCTACAAAGCAAAAGAATTAGGAAAATCACTACCTTTGTTAGAAACACAATTACTCCTAACAGACTTTGAAGCCAAAATAAAAGAGGCTTTAGATTTGAAATTAAAAGCTGATCCTGTTTGGTTGTATGAACTAGCAAAAAGTAGTTTACCTTTAGTTCATTATTATGAATATGGCGGCAAAAGAGTAGACGCAGGATACGAGTGGATAATAGAGCATTTGGAATTAAGAAGGGAACAGTTAAAAACATTTTACGGATTTAAATTATGAAAAATACAAGAATTTATGGCGCATCCGATGATCTTATACAGATGGACGGAGGAATATCTGATGAAATAGGGGTTTTTGATATTGCCCAAACTGGAGTAAAATTTAATTGTTCTGACGGAACTTATGGTACGATTACATATAATGGAGAGTGGCTAATAACAGTAGAGCAAGAAGGGTTGGGATTTGTCAAGTTGATTAGTGGAAATGACGAGATAGCACATACAGACACAGATGCTTTAGGTTGTGCCAGCTATTCAGATGTACTTATAATGAACATCGATTGGATAAAAGTAAACGGTAAAAAATACCACTAACATGAAACACTTACTACAAGAAATAGTTGATGGAGACTATGGTACAGGATTTGGACAACCTCTAATACGAACACCAAGACAGAAATTAGAAAACGATATTTTAAATCTTATCTATCACGTTCTGGAAGACCTTGAGAATATAGATATGGAAAGCTATTATTATGAAGAGCCTTATAGGAAAATGAGTTATATTAAAAAAGAAACTCTCTTTAAAGAGGAGGATGAACAGATTGGCTATCTTAATTACAAACTCAAATTTAAAAATGAGCCTTACATAAAAGTTACTACCGAAGTAGAAACAACAAAATATGGAAACTTTTTTACAAAGTATTATGATAGGGAGTCTACAGTAAGAATTAGTTGTGGTGATATATATTTTAAGCTTGATGTTCTTGACAGTAGACAATTAGTGAAAGCAACTAAAAAGTGCATGGAAGACCTAAAAAAATTCCGCGAAGAAAAACTAGACACAGATACACACAAAATAATTAAAGAAAGACTTAGTAACTATGAGAAAGTTTAAACACAAGAATACAGGAGTAATAGGAGAGTTGAGAGGTGATGCGGTGTATTTTCAAGAAAAATTGTCAGATATAAAATGGTATCAAAACTCTTTAAGTCTTAGTTTTATTACAAATTCTGGTGACTGGGAAGAAACTATTGGTGATAACTATAAAATACTATCAGTGTATCATGATAATGGGGGTAGCGTAAGTGTCAACGAAGACCACAATCTTAATCTGATAATGTATCAATTAGCATTAGAAAATAATAATAAAATACAGAGTGTCGAAAATGCAAAAGGGTTAAAACTAAGTATAGGAGATAAAGTTTGTTGGAAGTGGAGTGAAGCTCCGGTGGATTATTTTACAATACAGGAATTTCGTTTTGAAGATGAAGAGATACTTGTGAAGTTTCTAAATAATAATGCTCTCTTTTCTATCAACATGGATTCCCTGCAACACTACATAGAGCCAAAACCGTTATTTACAACCACAGATGGAGTTGATTTATTTAAAGGGGATAAGTATTGGAGATGGTTTCCAGCAAAAGATGGAAAAATACTAGGAACTCTTGACCCATTTATAGTAGGGGAAGGATTTTCTGTTGGTTACAAAAATACATTTTCAACTCATCAAGCAGCTACAGAACATATAAAATTAAACAAACCTGAATTCAGCCGGCAACAAATAATCAACCTCCTTGAAAAACTAAATGTAGATAAAAATGAAATTGAAAACATTTAAAATGATATTAGGAGGTCTTATTGCACTTGGTATAATTTCTATCTCAATACTACTATTTTATGGACTTCTAAAAGCAGTACAATGGTTACTTCATATCTAGAATTTCTATTGTGGAGGTTACAGTTAGATATAGAAGAACTCCAATTAACTAAATCGCGAAGTAAAATAAAACACCTGCTCAGAAGTATCAGATTGCAAAGGGACGGAATTGAACTCTATAAAAAGCTACACGATGTATATTAATTATAAAATACTGGAATCAAAACAACTTACCTTAAAAGAGTTCGCGATACTACAGTTGATAAAACAGAACAAAACAGAGGATTTAAGCGCTCAAATTGAAGAACAGTGCATAGACACCACGATAATAGAGAACCTTGCTGAGAAAGGCTATATTGAGTACATAAAGCCAAAGAATAAGAGTGAGAATCAATGGAAGTTACTTCGCGCTTCCAAAAAAGGAGTTCAGGTTTTGGAGGATATAGATACACCTGCCTGTACTGACGAGGTACTCAAGATGAGGGATTATTTAGTGGAAATGTACCTAAACCACGAAGATACTGAAAGAACCATAGGAAATAAGAAATCTATTGCTATTTATATTAGTATTTTACAGCATCATTTAGCAATAAATATCTATCAGTTTTATTATCTTTGTGAGTATTTTTTATCTGAATACCCCTATACAAAAAAACTGGAAAATATATTCTGGGATAAAAATAAACACAGATATAAAGAGTTTAAAAACAATATCGAAGACTCTACAATTTTTCAGTTCTATGAAGAGCATAAAGAAGATATTGAGAATTATTGGAAACAAAAAATAAAACAATAATATGAGAGAAAGCGGATTTTATTGGGTTAAAAGGAATGGAAGATGGGAAGTTGCGGAGTATGAAAATATGGAAGAAGGAGCTTGGTATCTTACTAGTACGGCTTATGAATGTGAAGAATTTCTTCTTGAGAGCATAATTGAGACACCATTAACATCACCAAAACTATGAAATCAAATAGAGAAAAAGCAGAAAAATTGGTAGAAGCCTATTTAAATTCGGAAGAGGGTAAACTAGATAAGGCTAGATGGGATGAAGAACTTAAGAACTTTATTTTATATGGAAAACCTACAGAGCATTTCGATGATAAATTATTACAAGAGATTAAAGAGTTTAGCTGCAATATAACCCTCACTAATACGGTAAAATTCGACTCTGAAGAAGAAAGAATGGAATTTAACAGGCTGGTAAAAGAAATCAAGTAGGATGAGAGGTAGAGAAATTATAGATGGTTGTGTTAGATGTAGCAATTGTAAAGAGGATAAACCTGTTGAAAACTTTTCAAAAGGAGATAGTCCTTTGGGATTATCTTATTACTGTAAAGATTGCGCATCTGCTACATACATGAAGAAAAATCCTGTAAAAGAGAATGAAATAGTTAGTCTTGAAGGGGAAATTTGGAAGGGGGTCCCGTCTTTAGATGGAGTATGCCTTTGTTCTAATTTCGGGAGGATTAAAAAAAGAGCTGATACTACTGTAAAAGCCAATGGTGGGGTAAGAAGAAATCCAAGTAAAATAGTAAAGCAAGTTATCAATCCTTGGGGCTATATGTACATCAATATTAGTGTAGGCGGTATACCTTATAAACTTTTTAGTCATCGAGTAATAGCAGAAGCTTTTATACCGAATCCCGAAAATAAACCCTTCATTAATCACATAGATAGAAACCGTTCAAATAATAACATTGAAAATTTAGAGTGGTGTACTTCTAGGGAAAACCAACATCACCGAACCCTAGGAGAGAATAACAGCTCTAAGTATGTAGGTGTTAAAAAACATAAGAATAGGTGGCTTTCAAGAATATGGATAGAAGGTAAGAGTAGGGCATTAGGAACTTACAAGACAGAGGTAGAAGCTCACAATGCATTTCAGGTAGCTCTTAAGAACTGGCAGGAACTAGGACAAATGCCTGAACATAAGCGCCCTAATAAGCATACTAAGTACACAGGGTTAATCGGTAATGGTACAGGAGGCTTTTCTGCTTCTTTTACAATAGATAAAGTTACCAGATATGTAGGATTTTTTAAAGATCAGGAATTAGGCCATTATTGGCTAGAGGCAGCAAAAGAGGACTATAAACAAACAGGCACTTACATAAAATATAGAAAAGGTGATACTGTTTATAACAACACGGATAAATTATGATTAGACCTCTTCAAGAAATATTAGATCATAGTTTAAGTACAATCAATAAGTACCAAACAGGTCAGATACGCCAGATAAAAACAAACAGACCTTGGCTGGATGCGCAAGGGGGTATTACTCCCAAAGGGCTATACACCATTTGTGGATCCAGCTTCGGCGGGAAAAGTACTGAGTTAGAGAACCTTAAGGCTGATATAATGGATATAAACATAAATCCAGAAGCATCTGATTTTGTATGGCTATCCAATTCTTTTGAAATGACTAATTTTGCAACTACCTTGAGGGATATTAAAAAGCTGACTAAAAAGCAGTTTAAAGATATACTCGGGGAAACCTTCAGTGAAGATGAGAAAGTCCTTCTAAAGAACTATTACACTAATAAGATTGATGGGCGCTTTTTTGTAAATCAAGTTCCTGAAACGGCAGAAGAATTTATAAAAGGTATAGATGCTTTCTTATTAAAGAATAAGGACAAGAAGCTAGTTGGTATTGACTTGGATCACGCAGGTCTTATAAGGGCTAAATCAGACAATAAGAAGCTTGCAATAGATGATATGGTAGAGGGTCTTAATGAGCTAAAGAATAAATACGATAACTTTATTGTGATGATTTTAATACAATTAAATCGTGGTATTTTACTGCGCGCTAAAGAAAACTCCAACGAATCACGTATAAGAAGGGATGATATTTACCAGAGTGATACTGTATATCATATAAGCGATTTTGTTTATGGCCTTCAGAATGCAAACTATTGTGGTATAGAGCAATATGCGAAGATTAACCCTGAAAAATACCCGCATCTATCACATAGATTTACAGACACTGACAAGAACGGTAAAGTTAGCTTGTATACGGAGGGTTGTATATTTGTTGAAGTACTCAAGGATAGAACAGCAGATATAGGATTTAGTGATATTTATACTATTGAAATAACTCCCTTTGATAAAGTAGCTCCTAAAATAATACCCCCTCCCATATTCAGCACACCGGTATTCTCTGAGCCACTTAAAACTGTATCGCTCTCAGAGGCATTTGGAACAGACACTCCATTTTGAAATTAATATTTTGTGTGCTTATAGCTCTTACTGTATGTGCTGTACTCATCGTATGTTATTATTTAAGCGGTCTATTTTAGGCTGCTTTTTTGTTTTTTGCCGCGGAATAAAAAAATAAATTGAATAAAAGCAATTTATTGATTAAAATTATTTATCTTTGTGTAGGCAATGAAGCCAAATTAACAAATAATATTATGAAAACAGCAAAAGAATTCGCACTAGAACAAATAGCACCCTATTATAAAGATCCATCGATTTGTGGGTATGATGGCAATAGTTGCAGGTATATAACCGAAGACGGTAAGATGTGTGTAGCAGGTAAGAATATGTTGAATCCTAGAATAAACTGTTTTGACAGTATAAAAGCCATCCTTTCTGAAGACTTAGAAGAAGATGTTTTTAAACCGGCAGCTAGAGGAATACTCAATCCAAAACAATGGTCACTATTGCAAAATATTCATGATAGTATAGCAGAGGGAGAGGAGCATAATGTACCCATAGGTGTTATAGAGCTCGGTCTTTTCTCACTAGAGGAACTTGAAGAGGCCGCAAATAAACTGTAAATATGATAGTATCAGAGACAACAAATATACCAAGTGTAGACAGAGAAGAGTATAAAACAGCTTTGTTAAAATACTTGCCTTATGATGTAAATATGTGGGTTCCTAATTTAATCTGGACAGGTAATCCACCAGAGCCTTCGCATGAGGAGATGGGAACCACAAGACTAACAACAGAGAATTTACAAGCTTTTATCGACTCTGGTTGGCCTTTAGTCTTAAACCCATATGATAGTGTAAATCGCCGTAAAATTAAAAATTGGTCAATAGAAGATTTACTTAAATATCATTTCGATACAGATAATTACATAGAGAAAGGAATAGCCATTAATATAAATGAAATATTATGAACGGACGAGCAATTTATAGAAAGTATGCACAATCAAAAGGAAAAGAAGCTGCACAGTTTGATAGAATAGAACCTGATATGTATGATTATGATACCTTGTACACGAAGGATAGCCAAGGCCGCGAAGAAAAAACAAATATAAACTATAAAGACTTAGTTAACTTTATTATTAGAACATTATGATATCAAAAGAAAAATTAGAAGAGATAAGTCACTTTGGAGTATTAGACTCAGGGACTTGTACTGATATATGTATTAAGATACCCTTAAATACATTTGAGTTATCAAATCAATTAGGGGGCACAAGAGATTAGCGTTTTCACACATTTTAATTCTAGATTAGAGGCTGACTTAGGGTTTACTGTTCCTATAGTAATACTTACTCTCCTGTGGAATGAGTTTAGTCTGGGAATGGGGGCTAACTTCTTAGTACTAAATATTAGCTACTACAACTACTTTAGAGAATTTTTAATTGATTATCTTAATAATTTATGACAAGAATAGTAAACATTTATAAAGAGCCTTATGACCAGTACATAGGGCGTGCGGGAAAAGGAAAAGACGGTTATTATGGTAATCCTTTTCCACTATTACCGAATGAAGAAAGAGGAACAACTCTGGAACGGTATAAAAAGTATTTCTATAACAGACTTGAAACCGATATTGAATTTAAGACTAAAATTTTAGCTTTAAAGGGATTAACACTGGGTTGTTTTTGTAAACCCAAAGCATGTCACGGAGATATAATTAAAGAATATTTAGATAATTTATAAAAACAGTATCATGACACACACAGAAGTAGTAAACAAATTGATTGGTAGTATCAGTCCAATAGGTAAGGTGATACCAGATAAAGAACGTTTTGAGAATTTAAAAGCAATGTGCTCACTTGTAGATGATTTGGTTTTTCAGATTGATAGGGTAGCACGTGAAAATAAGGATGCCCCAGAGTATTCAGTTAGGCTTGCAGGTCAATATGCAGACAAATTTTTAACAGAGACATTAGGTATACAGTAAAATTATGGGAACACTATTGAAAGACAGAGCATTCAATGCATTGAACCTATTCCAATACAATCACATAAACCTCCCAGATACTGTAGCAAAAATAAAATTGAGTGTACCAGTAGAAAGACAGTATGTGCTTAGAATGCTAATCAAGCGAATGTTCAGTCAACTTCTAATACCGCAAGAATTGGAATGGGTTAGACCAATAGTAGAGAGCTCAATGAAATACCAAGAAGGCCAAGGAATTACCCAACCATTCATATATCTCACAGTAAGAAGCGGTATTGTTACAACAGCTACAGACGATGAGTGGCACGTAGATGGGTTCTCTAAGACTATCACCCACCTTCCAGAACAGAACTATATCTGGTGTAATCATGTTGCGACAGAATATGTGGTAAAAAAGTTTGATTTCCCAAGTGATTTTAATCCCCTTAATCATAATATCCATAAGTTCTTTCAGAATAGAATTCAAGATAAGGATATCTTAAGTTTACAAGAGAATACTTTATACGGTATGGATCCTTACATAGTACACCGGAGATCACCATTAGTACAAGGTGTCAACAGATGCTTCATAAGGGTTTCGTTTACACCTATAGAAATAGAAGACATCAACAATACTGTGAATCCACTATTACCAACCAATTATCAAAGGGATGGAGTTAAGGAGATGAGAAACAAATTAATATCTTACGATTAATCATGGAAAACCTATTTTCAAACTGTCATCTTAATGTAAAAGGTATGTGCAGTTGCTATCAAAAAATGTGTACGGCTGTCTCAGACTGTAGCCCAAAACTTATTACTCTTAAGAACATGGAATCAGTAAACAAAATTATAAACGAATAGAATGGAACAGCATATTGAAGACAAGAAATTTCTTGACGCAATAGAATCTCACAGGGAATGGATTAAAACTCCTGCCTACCATAAGGAGCTAGGTTTAACGGAAGGAAAGAGAAAAGGCTATATACAAGGCTTCTCACACGGTATGTGGGTAGGGAGTGTAATAATATGGGCACTATTACAATATTTAAAATAAACATATATGAGTTACGAAGATAATATTCTAATAAAACTCCACCGTGACTATGGTCAAGACGAAATAATAGCTTTTACCATAAAGAAAATAAAAGAACTAAAAGTTGAACTAGGTAAGGAACGAGCATACTCATTGGAGCTTAAAGACCGGTTAAATAAAGCGAATATAGATAAAAAGCAGACAGAGTTTGGAAGAATAAGTCCAGACCGAAAAAAGTCTATTGAAACTAAGTACTTAAATTCATTAAGTTATCTAGAAATGACAAGAGAAGAGAAAATAGCTTTAAAGGAAAAAGATATTATAATTAACCTACAAAAGGAAAATGAAGCCCTCAAGAAGAAGTTGGGGATGGGTGTATATGCCTCTAAATTCCCGGGATAAAAACGACAAACTGACCAAAAATGAGATACAAATATAAAGACAAAGAATACATAGTAATACACAGAATAAAATCAAAACATCCTCAAACAAGAGAATGGTATGATGCAATAGCCTATGCCTCAGCAGATCAGAAAAATATTTACAGCAGAGAAGAAAAAGAATTTTACGAATTATTTAAATTAGTGTAGATTATGGAAGATAAAGGTGTTTGGATTTATGATATTGAAACATTGAAAAATTGTTTCACATATACCGCTATAAATAGAAATACCAAAGAAGTTATAAAATTTGTAATTTGGGGTAAAATAAATAATCTCCCAGAACTACTGTTACACTTGTCTGAATGCAAAGGACAGATAGGGTTTAATAACATAAATTTTGATTATCCGGTAATACATTATATTATAAAAGAGCGTGATAAATTAATTAATTACACTGCCGATAAAATAGCCAAACTGATATATAAAAAAGCACAATCCGTAATAGAGCAGGAATACTCGGCAGTAAAGGATAAAGAAGTTTTAATTCCACAATTGGATTTATTCCGTATTTGGCATTTCGATAATAAAGCCCGCATGACAGGTTTAAAGAAGCTTGAAATATCTATGAATTTCCCGAATGTTCAAGATATGCCTTATTCACATGAACAGGAAATAAGTGATTATTCGCAGGTAGAAGAAATATTAGACTACAACTTAAATGATGTGGAGGCTACTTTTACATTCTATGAGAAAACTATAGATAAGCTGGAATTAAGAAAAGGACTTCTATCTAAATATCAACTGGATTGTCTAAACTATCCAGACAGTAAAATAGGGGAACAACTGATGTTAAAATTATATTGTCACTACACAAATCAGGATGAAGAAGTAATAAGAAAGAAAAGAACATACAGGCACTTATTTAAGTTTTCAGAATGTATTCCCGATTATATTAAATTTACAACTCCTGAATTCAATCAATTACTCGAATATATTAGAGGTATTGAAGTAACAGAATTGAAAGAATCATTTAAATATAGTTTTGAATATGATGGATTTACTTTTGATTTGGGTACGGGAGGACTACATGGATGTATTAAACCGGGAGTATATAAATCTCAAAATGAGAAAATTATCATCGCAGATTGCGATGTGAAAAGTCTTTACCCAAGCCTTGCCATAACCTTAAATCTTTATCCTGAACACTTAGGGAAAGAATTTTCGAAGATATATGAGGATGGAATTGTAAAACCACGTTTACAGGCTAAAGCCGCCGGAGAGATGGTAATGGCCGATGGATTCAAGTTATCTGCCAACAGTGTATATGGAAAGTCTAACAGCGAATATAGTTTTTTATGTGATCCTCTTTACACTCTAAAAACAACATTAGCCGGGCAACTGGCTTTATGTATGCTATCAGAAATGTTAATGACCCGTGTACCTGATTTACAAATGTTACAGGTTAATACAGATGGTATTACTGTGTCGATGCCAGTAGAGCATAAAAGATTATATTGGAATATCTGTCAAGAATGGGAGGTGCAGACTAAATTAGAATTAGAATATGTTGCCTATTCCCAAATGATAATACGTGATGTTAATAATTATATAGCGGTGACGCAAAAAGAAGGCAAAATCAAATACAAAGGTACTTTTAAGCCAAATTCAGAGATGATTAAGGACGGGGAATACCATAAGTCATTTAGTCAGGGAATAGTGGCTATAGCGGTCTCTAAATATTTTCTGGAAAATATACCAATAGAAAAAACTGTAAGGGAGCATACTAATATATATGATTTCTGTAAAACATTTAATGCGAGCCATGGATGGAGATGTGAACTTGTAGACCATGAAGGATTAACTATCCCTCAACAAAAAACCAACAGATATTTTTTATCTAAAAACGGCAAACAGTTTAGAAAAACTAAAGAAGATAAATTCATTGATGTAGAAGCAAATAAATTAGTGACTATATTTAATACTTATTATGAAAAAAATATAGATCAATATGATTTAGATTATGATTATTATATTGAGGAAGTCTATAAAATTATTCATAAAGTAGACGGTACAGAGGAAAGATTGGAACTGGAAAGAAAAACTTTGGCCGACCAAAAGAAAAAAGAAAAAGAAGAAGAAAATTACATTAAATATTGTGTGGATAAGATTCCGACGCAACTACAATATTTATCATATAATCGCGAATGGTTACAAGAAAAATACGGAATACCTTCAGAAATAAAACCATCTAAGACTAAAACAGTTTGTATTTAATTAGGTTATCATAAAAATAAGTTGTACTTTTACACGGTTGAATTAGAAATACGAGCCTAATTTTACTAAAAACACAGTAAAAATATTAAAGATGTCCCTTTTGAAGTCTGCTCGTATCAGCTTCATTTGGGATTTCTTTTTTTATACGCCAAAAATGAAGAATAGTAAATGGAGTAAGATGTTACCCAAAGAGTCTATACTGAAGGTATTAGAAAACAAAGATGTTAAATTATCCACTACGGAATTATCAACTTATTTTAATATCCCTACTAGGAGGATGGGCGAACTATTAAAATTCTATGATATAACGGTAGAAAAAATAACCCAAACCGTTAAGCTTACAACCGATGAGTGGATTACACAATGTAAAGAAGTACATGGCGATGTGTATGATTATTCAAAAAGTACCTATGTAAACAGTCATACTAATGTAACTATAATTTGTCCTGTACACGGGGAAATAGAAGTATCACCGAGTAGGCATAAATTGGGTTCTGGTTGTAGACGATGCTCCGCCAAAATTAAATCTGTCTTTAAACCGCTATCAAAAGAGAAGTATATAGAAGATGCCAGTATATTGCATAACTATAAATACGATTATTCTTTAGTGGACTATACAACAGTTCATGACAAAATTATAATCATATGTCCCGTACACGGAAAATTCTACCAAACTGCCTACGGACATAGAGCAGGAAGCGGGTGTGAGAAGTGCTCTTACATGGATAGGGGTATAGATATCAGAGTACCTTTTAAAGAGTTTATAGAGCGCGCTCATGCCAAACATGGAACCAAATATCGATACCTAGAAAATACTTATAGTTCGATTAATAAATCCGTAACTTACATTTGCGATATTCATGGTGAGATAGAACAATGTGCTAAAACACATTTATTAAGTAAAGGATGCACTAAATGTTTTTCGTGGGTTCAGCACACTACTGACTCTTTTATAGCAAAAGCTAGAGAAGTTCATGGAGACAACTATGTGTATGATAAAAGTATTTATAAGGGGAGGAATAATATAAATGTTACAATAACTTGTAAATATCATGGGGATTTTGAACAGAGTCCTATGTCACATATGAGTGGATCAGATTGTCCTGTATGTGCAATAATATTCTCTAACTCAAGAGAAGTGGAAAATATAGAGGACTCTAAAAAACTAAAAAGTCATCTTTATTTATATAAATTCTTTGATGAAAAAGAGATTTTTTATAAAATAGGGATAGCTAAAAATACGCACAAAAGAGAGTACAGGTATGATATTCAAACTAGTTATAAAAGAGATAAAATCTTCGCAATTAAGATGAGCCTGTATGACGCAGCTTCCATAGAGCAAGATATAATAAAAAAGTATAAAAAATATCAGTACTACCCAAAGATTAAATTCGATGGATATACAGAATGCTTTAACACAGATTTACCGGTGGTAGAGATAATTTCAGCATTAAACCAAAAATAAATTGAATATTCTGCCTATTATTGATTAAAATTATTTATCTTTGTAGTACACTGATAGAGAATCAGTTTTAGTTATTTGTCGTTTTAAAGCCGGCAAAAAATAAACAAATTAAAAACAGTAATTATGGCAGAACAGATTAAAAGAGAAGAGACCGCTTTTCCTTATGCGGAAATAGATGGTTATGGTGGTGTTATAATACAGCATTTAGGAATGACTCTAAGAGACTACTTTGCCACACATTCCTCAAAAGAAGAGGTAAACTATAGTACCAATCAGCTGTTAAAGTTAATGGGTGTTGAAACTATACCTACTGGTATTATAGAAAATATGAAGTTTTGGATGGAAGTAGATGCCAAGATTAAGTATATGAGAGCAGATGCAATGTTAAAAGCAAGAGAAAATGAGTAATATTATAAAATTTATAGGATCTTCTATAAAACCTTCAGAGAATCAAAGAATATATTTGGCTAAAACAGAAGTACCATTGAGTTTTTCTCCCGGGAAATTCAAAAATGGTACATTCTACTCTGACTTATCTGATTATAGTGTAATATGTTATTTTTGGTTGCCCGTTGATAGTATTGTAGAGTATACAAAACAACTAATGAAAAATGAATAAAATAAAGAAACGCAGAGAGTCAGGAGCAACCTGCACAAAATGTAAAAGTCCTGATTGGAAATATAACGGATTGAGCGACCCGGGGTTAAAACATCAGTTTGTATGTAATTCCTGCGGTAATGAGTGGCAATATGGTAAAAGTTTAAGTACTTATACAGATTTAATATGATAAAGAAATATGTTTTAGGATTTGCATTTGACAGTGCTACCGAATTCGTGGTATTGATAGAGAAATTAAGGCCTGAGTGGCAGGCAGGGTTTTTAAACGGTGTCGGTGGTAAAATAGAAGAATCAGATAAATCCTATGGCGATGCTATGGTGAGGGAGTTTGAGGAGGAAACTGGAGTTACTACTGAGGTGAAAGACTGGCACCACTTTGCTACAATGGTGTTTGAAAATGATATTATGGGCGGTGGAGCAGAAGTAATGTGTTACCGGATGTTTTCAGATGTTGTTTTTGAGTGTAAAACTGTAGAAGAGGAAAAAATATACATTATTCCTACAGATATGCTAAGATCCTATAGAATAATACCCAACTTAAAAGTGCTAGTACCTCTGGCGCTAAATCAAAGTATAGATTACAGTAAATTAATAACAAGATAAATTATGACACACAATTTAAAAACAGATCCTGAAGTATTCGAATTGGTTCTGTCAGGTATAAAAAATTACGAAATCCGTTATAATGACCGTGATTTTAAAGTTGGAGATATCTTACTACTACGAGAATATGACCGCACAACAACTGCTTTTCCTGACCGTTTTGTTAAAAGAGAAGTGACTGACGTTTTACATGGCGGCCAATATGGTATAGAAGAAGGTTATGTAATCTTATCAATGAAAGAGTTATGATAAAGTATATTGCAGAATATGAAGCAAGAACAGAACCTTTACAGGGTGTAAAACCGGTAGACTTTTTATACATAGATGAACTTATTAATTACGGAACTAATAAAAAAGCAGAGTCTACTTACTACAAATGTATGAAGGCAGGTAAATATTTTATTGCCGGCAAAATAAGAGAAAAATATAGCTTAAAAATTAATCAGAACGATGGGTTAGCAAGTTTCGCTATGAGCCTGCAAGCACTTAGAAGATTATGACAACACAGGATTTTAAAGACCTTCCTCTAGGTTACCACAAACTTACAGATGGTAACTATAACTATGATTTGGAAAAGAAAACAAATGAAGGTAAGGTGTGTTATATATTAGAAGTAGAAGACCGTCCGCAATCAGGATTTATTCATATTAAAGAAGATGAAAATGAATTGCGTGGTTGTATGATATTAGGAAGTATAGCATTACACCAAAAAATAGAATTTAACAAATTTAAATTATTATGAATTTAAAATCAAATACGGAATTCGGGGATTACATCGATAGTCAAATAAGTAATTACAAATTAAACATTACAAATGAGTTAAATATTATGCAAGCCTATCAAATCAGGCGCAACTTTGATAAGTTTTTAAAACAGTCACTTGAAATATGGATGTTTGTTCCGTGCAAACTTGTAGACGGTGTTTTGGTAGTGTTGGAAGAGCCTAAAGAAGATATGGTAATTTATAATACAGGACACTTAGAAACCGATTGTAATAATTTTGCAAATGACTTTAATCAATACATGGAAGCCAAAGAAAGGGTTTTGTTTGAGGGTTTTGAGTTAAAGAAAACTAATTGGAATGCAGCCGACTTAATACATTTAAACAAGAAAGAAAACCGTGTTACTGTCGAAAATAAAAACTATTGCTATTTAGATGTTAAAGATTTTAATAGCAAAACAATCGAATATTTAGTAAAATACGATTTACAATTAACCCCAACAGCAATTAAACAAATACTAAATTAATTATGTCAGACAATTTAAAATTTAGAGCAAAAAATCAGGCGATACACATTTCAGAAGACTTAAAAGGTATAAAAGATAGAGACTGCTTGATTCATAACGTTGAACAAGTTTGTGATTATGTTATAGATGTTTTGCAGAGCGTAATAGGTTCACAAAGACATTTTTATACAGATAATGAAAGAGAAACCATGGAATTTTGGCAGGAAACAAAAAAAAACAAAGTAAAGAAATATTCAATTAATTATGAAACTAAAAATAAGGGCTTTTAAGTCAACCGGTTACGACGAGGAATTAGTATTGGACTGTGATATAACGAACTTAAATAATGCGGTTTCGGCCACCCCGGATATTACGAAATCATTATAATTGAAGAGGACGGACATGAGCAACCATTTAGAATATTAGATATAAAATTATGAAAAAAGTATACATAGCGAGCCCTTACACTCTAGGAGATGTAGCGGTGAATGTTAAGACACAGATGGACATGGCAGATAAGTTAATGGATTTAGGTTTTGTACCTTTTGTTCCTCTATACTCTCACTTCCAACACATGGCTCATCCACGACCTTATAAAGATTGGATAGCGTTAGACTTAGAGTGGGTTGAGATATGTGATTACGTTTTAAGGTTGCCGGGAGAATCATCCGGCGCAGACGGAGAAGTGAGACACGCTGAAAAATTAAACATTCCCATATTCTATTCACTTGAAGAACTACTAAATACAAAAAAAATGAAATATAAAATAGCTTACCCGCACGAATACCTTTTTAATGGTGGTAAAATGACTGAGCTAATGATTTTAAAACACCTTAAAAAGAAAGGTCTTGCTGACAATACGGGAGTTTATGTAATGACCTCTCATCTATTAGAGGAGTATGGTATTTTTTTAATGGGTGGCACTAAAATAGGTGATTATGATGTTCGTTACATGTCAATTAACAAAGACTTTCCTATTGAAAATGAATTCTTATTTACCGAGTTATATAATTTCTCAAATGCAAAAATAAATATTGGTTTATTAGTTGGGGCTGAGAATTGCGCTTATAGCTTTTTCTACGATTTAGATACAAAAAAAGTTAGACTGGTGAAGCACATATATGGTACAGAAGAAGCTAGTATAGATTTTGATTCTTTCCCCGAATTTTTTGAACTTATTAAAACATGTGATTACGTGAATAAACTAGAATTATTAACCGTGTAAATATGAAACAGATTATCAAAAACACTAAAGACATAGAAAATATAGTGAGTATTTTAGGTAACGATTTAGGTGGAAAAATAAAAACACTCTTAAGATTAATTGAAAATGAATATTAAATATAAAACTATAGTATGAAAACTAGAAAAGAACGTCAAGAAAGAGAAAAAAAACATTTGGAATACGTGAGAAATAATATAAGAACCAAAACATTTCTAAGACTACCTCTAGGTAATTATGAATTAAATGATGGAATATATACTTATTCCATGACTAAAGGGTTAAATATTGATGGTAGTCCATATTATAGAATAATTGAAAAAGGCGGGTCTTTCTATAATAACGTGTTTATTTTAGAGAGGGATGAAGATGTTTATGAAAATGATGCTTATGAAGCTGGAAGGTATTTTAGAAAAGGTTTAAAGGCTATCTCAGGAGTGGGTGGGCTAAATGTACATGGGGCTTTTGATTTTCACCGATTGAAATCAATAATTAAAGTATGAAAAACTGGAAAATAAAACCTATAGAAATTACATTGGACTTTGATGGTGATATAGGGCATTACAGTGGGGATTTTGATATTGAGTTAGAAGATGACCTATCAGCAGAGTTTGTTCTTGTAGTGCGCTGTAAATTAATAAGAGAGTATGGTTATGAACCTTATTACGATAATATAGAGATACAGATAGAGAATTTTAAAATATATCACCTCTATTTAAGGCGAATCACGCTGCCAGATCACGAACAGCGACAATTAATAACCCAGATAAAAGAACAGGTGGTATGGAGTTAAATAAGTATAAAGCTGGTGGTTTGTTGTTTATTTGGTGTATATTTGCTTTATCTATTGCCGGATATTTGTGGAAAACTTTTAAAAATTAAATTTATGATAGGTAGTTGTTGTAAAAATAAAATTGTGTTACATGGCTTCTCTAGCGGGTATTGTCATATATGCGGTAAGAGTGTAACCACTTCCCACACTCCATGTAATAAAATATGTATTGAATGTTCAAATGATTTCCAGTGTTGTGAGAGTTGCGGGATAAAAATAAATTTTAAATGAATTATCTAGATACAAGTTTTGAATATTTCCCTGCAAATATCGAGTCTAAACGGTCAATAGGTACTGTTACTTTAGGGGAATACTTAAAAGCCATAAAGCATCCCAAACCTGAAATCCTAAGTTTATTCAAGCAGATAGAGGCTGCGAGTGCCGCAGGAGATTCGAAACTAAAAGCCGAGCTAAAGGCAAAGACTTTTTACTTTACTCCTTGCATCAGGACAGACGGGAATAACCGTTCCTATGAAAACATAGTGAGTTGGACAGGGCTTGCAATCATAGATCTGGACAATCTTGAAACTGAATTTGCCAAGGAAATGAAAACCCACATCTTTGAAACCTATCCTTTTGTTATTGCCTGTTTTTTATCTGCCTCCAAGAAGGGCGTGAAAGCAATTGTGCGTATTCCTATAGTGAAGTCAGTTGAGGAATTCAAATCTTATTTTTATGGGTTGATGGATACCTTCCAGATGTATATAGGCATAGATTCCTCTTCTAAGAACTGTGCGCTCCCTAACTATCTCACTTATGATACAGAGCTTTTATACCGTTTAGATGCAACTGAATTTAACCGTAAGGGGCTACAGGTAGACGAGTTTAAAATATATGAGGGAATAATCACTCCTCTGGAAGATGTAAGTGAGGATGATGTAATAGAGATAAAGTTTATTTTGCGACGTATGTTTGATAAGATAATTGATTCGGGACATGTGATTGTAAGGTCTGCCAGTTTGCTTGCCGGAGGTTTTAGTTCTGCCGGATATATGAGTATGGATGAAATGAAAGACTATTTATTTGAACTTATAGATGATACGCCTTATCTGCACAAATCTCTTAAAAACTATAAAACAACGTGTGTTCAAATGCTTAATAAAGGTGCCCAGAGCCCCGTATATCTCGATGAAAAATAAATATATAAAAGCAGATTACAAGAAGAAATTTCTGCTGCTTTGTAATGAATGTAATTATCAGATTAGGAAGCCAGAAATGGCGGCAAAACACAATAAAATAATTGAAATAAAAGAATTATGAATATGTACGAAAAAACAACAGACTTATACATCAGTCCAGGCTATTTTTATGGGTATGATGGTATTAGAAAAGGGGATTTAATGGAGCAGTGTGATAATGAAGCCTATTGGAAGCCTAAAGGGCAATCAGACCGTATTATAGGAGGTTTTATGCCAGCAGAAATAGTATTAACTTGGAACAAATATTATGAATAGATTTAAAATAAATGTTTTTAATGGCGATATGGGAGAGTATTGTAGTTATTCTGAAGAAGACTTAAGACAATTACTTACAAAAGCTCTAGGTCTTACAGTAGTTGAAAATGCTATTTGGGAGAAGGTGCTGGAGGATTTCTGTGTCGGCACCTCAGATAAGATAAGAGCGTATGGTTTAGATGAAAACTCTTTAAAGTTTATAGACAAGGAATTTATCAAAGAATATGCTGAAACTTACTTGGGTTTATACAATGTAGAAGACGTTTTAAAACATGCTCATGAGAAAGACTTGATTTCAGCTTTAGAGGATTCTGGGTATTGTTTTAATCCGCCGCTCAATAAATATGATGATGCTGATATAGCCTGTGAGTACTTCAATAGAGAACTTGAAAATATAGCTGTTACAGAAAATATAGATAGCATAGACCAAAATTCATTACAAGAAATAGCAGATTTATTTTTAGCTGCCAATTGGGAACAGCGGCAAAAAATACTAAACACAATAAAATCATTATGAAACCAAAACTAGATAAATGTGTTTTTTATTTCAGTCAGGAAGCTCACGGTAATTCTGTAAATGAATATGAGTATATAGAGATTATAGGAGATAGCAGCTTAGGTATAGATAACGATAAAGGCATGTATTTCACAATCAAAACTGATGAATGGTCTGTTGAAAACGAGAATGATTTCAAGGAGATATTTGATAGGATTAGCAAACTTATTTTACCTCAATAAAATTTTATAATTATGACAATAATAGAAGGTTCAAAAATACTAGCTGAGTATCTGGGTTGGAAATACTATGGGTTCAATCCTGAAAGTAAAATAAAAGGTGGTTGGTATAAGATATCAAACAATTCGGGATTACTAGATTTACCAAAGAGCACTTTTATTCACTTGGAGGATAATATTTGGGGGAAATACGTTTGCCGCACTCACAGTGATTTAAGGTTCTACAATTCCTATGATAGTTTATTTGAAGTGATTGATAAGTTGGAGAAAGAATCATTTCCTTCAACGTGGGAAAACAATAAGCATCAAGAACTTAAAATATTAATAACAGAAAAAGCTGTTTATATAAATTTAGGACTTAGATTGCTACATACAGACCGTTCAGGCCTCCCTAAAAAAGAACAGTTATTTTATGCTTTGGTAGATGCGGTTAATTTTGTAAACAAATTGAAAAACATATAAAGTATGGAAAAAATAACGGAAAGTAAAATTTGGCTGATAATGTCCAAAGACAGAAAAATAGTTGCAAAAGGCACTCCTAGAAACCGCCGTCTGGTGCTGGTTGCAGATAAGGATAAGAAACGGTTCTTAACTTATACCAGTAGAGGTATGGCAGAAGCAGGATTTAAATATAATGGATTTTATGGTATGGGTCTGTTGGGTGAAGGTGAGTTAGAAGCCGTAGAAGCAACAATAACTATAACAATATGAAAACAGCATTAGAATTTTTTAGAGAGAATACCGCACTAGCGGCTATGGATATAGATGTGACCGATGATAATACACATACAATTTACTTGATGAGGCAGTTTGCAAAGTATCATGTAGAAAAAGCTTTAAATGCCGCGGCAGAAAAAACAAAAATATGTAAAAATTATTATATAAATGGTGTGACACAAGCAGTTGAAAAAGAATTCGATGATGGTCTTAATCGTTACTACATAAACAAAGACTCAATTTTAAACGCATATAACTTAGATAATATTAAATAGATGATAAAAACACACAAGGATTTAACAGCAGAAGATGTAGAGTACTTAAAGCATGTTTATTATTCCGATTCAAATCATAAAGAGAAGATGGAAATCCTTTCTGCTAAATTTGGGGTTGGGGAAAGGGCTATACGTAAGTGGTGGGGAATACATAATCTTAAAAAGACAAACAGTAACCTACCTTCTCAATTAAAAGCGGCTCAGGAAAGAGCTCTGGATAAGGACACAAAAGTATTGCTGATAAGTTCGGCGCAAAATAAAACAAGTATCAATAAAGACTTTCTTAATAATCTTAAAGCCTACAAAGACTATATTGAAAATATATTAGGTAAAAAAACAGAGATTGTTATAATACCTGCACGCTACAGAAACCCAACTTCTCTAATAGAAGATGAAAAAATAACATCCGAGGATTGGTGGGCAGATGAAATCAAAGACAGTTTATTCTATGGTAAACTTGATTTCGGAGATGTACTTATATCGTGTGACTCCCGTATAAGCCCTACAAGCTCTGATCCTCTAACAGGTTATGAAATACTTGCTGAAAATAAACACGTTGTTTTACCAGCCAGTAAGATGCACTTAAAGACTCTTCCTAGGTTCAGGAAAGACCCGTTAAGGGTGATGGTATCTACCGGATATATTTCCAATAAAAACTATTCCTTAAGTAAAAGCGGAGAGAGGGGGCACTTATTACACTCTACAGGGTTTGTGGTTTTAGAGATGAAAACAAAAAATACCTGTCACATACCCAGATGCATAAAAGTAAAAAAAGATGGAAGCTTCACTGATTTAATCTACTCCACTGAAAATAAGGTTACATCTAAAATTAAGAAGTCTCTTGGATTTGTGTGGGGAGATATTCATACCAGATACTTAAACAGAGACTTTTTTAATGTGAGTAAGGAATTAGTAAAAATTCTAAACCCAGAAAAAAGTTTTTTACATGATGTTTACGACGGTTCTGTATGTAATCCCCATGAAGTTAAAGATATGTTCATACAAAGGATTAAGATCACAGAAGGCAAACACCTGTTGGAGGATGAAATGAATGAATGCTTGGACTTGATAGAAGAAGTAAAGGGTTGTTGTGGAGATGTGTACGTAGTAGAAAGTAATCATGACGCATTTTTGACTCGTCACATAGACAATGAGAATTGGAAAAAAGATTTGCATAACTCACATACTTATCTTAAATACGCTTACATACAACAAACAGTTGATTTAAGAGAGTATGGCAATGTCTTTGGGTATTTAATCCACGAAAGGTTTGGCTCAGAAGTTATTTATGCTAAAATGGGAGATTCTATGTATATAGCCGGATATCAAGTTTTGGCACATGGGGATTATGGGAATAGTGCTAGTAGGGCGAGCACTAAAGGATTTAGCAGGATGAATCTTAAGATCCTGCACGGGCATACGCACAGTCCAATGTTGCATAATAATGTAACAACAGTTGGGGTAACATGTGATTTAGAACAGTATTATAATAGAAAAGGTCTGTCATCTTGGGCATACGCACACAGCGTAATACATGAAAATGGCAAAAACCAGTTATTAGTTTTTAATGATGATTATAGTTTAACAAGTCTGATATAACTATGGAAAAATTAAAGACTTGTACTAAATGTTTAGATGAGAAACCCCTGTCATCTTTTCAAAGTAGACCTAAGCTTAAAGATGGTGTCGAAGGTACCTGTAAAACCTGTGTCAATGAAAAGCAGAAAGAAAAAAGGTTTTTGTCTGGTAATAGTATTACTAAAAAGTATGAGAAGACCCTGAAAGGGAAACTAGTCAGAACTTATAGAAATATGCTGTCTCGGGTAAAAGGGATTTTAAAAAATAAAAGCCATTTATATGAAGGACTAGAAATAATATCTAAGGAAGAATTCTATAAATGGTCTATAAATGATCCAGAATATAATAAGCTATTCATTAATTGGGTAGCTTCTGGTTATTCTATAAAATATAGTCCTTCAATAGATAGAAAAGATCCTAAAAAAGGATATATACTGAATAACATGAGATGGTTAACACACTCGGAGAATAGCGGCAATACAAGTCAAAGAAAATAAATTAGAGAGGATTCGAAAGTTTCCTCTCTTTTTTTATAAATATATATCATTTTTAGTTATCTTTGTATTATAAATTTTAAAAAGCCATTATGAGTCATTGGGAAAAAGAAGGAAAGTCAGATGAATGGTATACGCCAAAATACATATTTGATGCATTAGGTTGTGTTTTTGATTTAGATGTGGCGCATCCAGAAATAAATACAAACGTACCTTGTAACAAATATTTAACGAAAGATAGTCTAGATCTTGATTGGGACGGTTTTATTTGGATGAACCCTCCATTTGGGGGTAGAAACGGCTTAATACCATGGATAGACAAGTTTGTATTGCATGGGAATGGTATAGCATTGACACCCGATAGAACAAGCGCTCCTTGGTGGCATGATTTAGCAAGAAAATCAGATGCCATCTTATTCTTGGCAGGAAAAGTAAAGTTTATAAACGCAGAGGGAATTACCGGGAATCAACCCTCTAATGGAACATGTTTATTCGCTATAGGAGAAAAGGGCGTAGAAGCGTTAATAAAAGCAGAGCAAAACGGATTAGGTTTTTTAGTGTAAACAATAAATCTTAAAAACAATATTATGGAAGAGTTTGGAATCAAGTTTTATTTGAGAGATGGGTCAGTTGAGTACTATGATCCATTGATAAAAGAGGATCTTAAAGAAACAGAGGAATATTATATATTTCCTATACTCGCTTATGAGTATGAAGTTTATAAAGATAATGTAGTTAAATTTGAATGGTTTGGTTTATGCCCTAATTGTGGGTATGAGTTATACGATGAAGGTTGTATAAAGTATGGTTGTTCAAATAATAAAAATTAATTATGAAAACAGTGTTAGTTATTTTAGTGGTTTGTCTTTTTCGGCGGCAAATAGTGGTACGCAAACTCCAAAATCAGTCATAGTGGATAAACGTTATGGTTTAGAAGATGCAGAGGAATTTATAAAAAAGCAGATAAGAAAAGGTTATATAACAAAAACAGTAAGTATCAATCATATCGGCGAAGTATTAGTAGTAATGGAAAAATATTAAATTATGGCAAGAGTAACAGAAGAACTTTACACGGTTAAATGTGATGCGTGTAATTACCAGTATGATGATAGATATAGTGGAATTGGATTTTGGCAAGATCATCAAGAAGCATGTGAGTCTGCGAAAGGTAATGGTTGGTATATTAATGAATATAAAGGAGATTATTGCCCCAAGTGTCACATTACAAAAGATGATGAATTAATTATTAGATAAAACAAAATGACAAACAAAATATTAATAGATGAAGATAAACGTGAACCAAACAGTTGGGCACACTTTGAAAAGGAATTTAAAGTAGTTACAGGTATGACTCCGCTAAACTGGTATCGACAAAAAGGGATTACCAGTAAATGGGAAGGTGATAATTATATACATATATATGGAATACATAGGCTTACATTGACTCCAGAAGGGGCTAAATTTGAATTAATAGAAAATAGTAAAATTTAATTATGAAAAAACTAATACCGTTACTCGCTCTACTTCTAGTATCTTGTGTAGAGATTAATCCCAAACCAATTGAGAAATACAAGGGGGCTATAATTATTTCTAATTTTTACTCTAACTTTTCAAACGTAAGATTTGCGAAGGTAAAAACAACCGATAGTATTTTTGAAATAATTGTTACACAGTATGATGCTGATAGGTATGTAATAGGAGATACAATTAAATAAAAATACGTATGATAGTAAGTTTTAAAACAGCTAAACTAGCCAAAGAAAAAGGGTTTACGGAAGCAGCAACACATGTTTATACAATAGGATTTGGCAATATTAAAGAGGATCCCGTAGTAAGAAAATACGGAAATTACGGAGAAAATGAAAAGCTTTCACAATTAGTAAAAATAGGGAAAGGACAGCCTCACTTGGCAGTTGCACCAACACAATCAGAATTAGCGGCATGGTTGAGGGATGTTCATAATATTGAAACACATGTATGGGCAGAAGGCTATGTTCGTGGAATTAACTGGCTTTGTCAGGCAATAAATTGGAACAATGATAAGAAAAGTATGGTATTCGGAGATAATGGAGATTTCAGTAGTTATGAGGACGCTTTGGAAGAATGCTTGGTACAAGGGTTAAATTTAATACCATGTAAATGAAAAACAATACTCCCGTCACTCGATTTGGCTCTGATTGGCGTTATATACCAAGAACAGAATACGAAAAATATGCCAAAACTTTACCGAAAGCCGAAGCTATTTGCATTGAATTATTGGGTGAACCTAAAACACACGCTGAGTGGGCTGATAGATTCAATAAAGTGGGAGCAATAAACAAAATAATATCGAAAATATGATAGAAATAAGACAAGAAAAAATGAGTGATCAGTTTACCAAATACCATTTGGAAGGTCTGCCTTTTAGTGCGGTTCTGCATCATTTTACTGATAGCGATAAAGGTTATCCACATGACCACCCTTTTGGGTTTACCACTCATATATTAAAAGGAAGTTATGTAGAGAAAATATATTATCCTGATTTAGATAGCAGTGAAGTTATCCATCGTAAGCAGGGGAGTTCTCATTTTGTGGCGGCGACTTTAATACATGAGATAATAGAACTGCCTGATGGGGATTGTTGGACTATAATAACTCCTGAAAAATGGGAAAGACAGCCTCACTTTTGGAAGTTTGAAAACGGTATTTGGTTGAGAGCTTGGGATGAAACAGAATTTAAACCTTATAAATAATGAAAATAGATTACAATAAGCAGATTGCAAAGCATCAAAAGGCTATAGAAACTTTGAAAAAACAGAGGGCGGCTGAGACACCTAAAGTTTCAGATGAAAATCAACCGCCTAACAGAACCATAATCCTTAACAGCATAAAAACACCGGACGGGACTATCTTAGTTTCAAGACACAGACACGATTTTGTAGAATATACTGATAATAATGGTCATTTATATTATGTAGACGGAGGAAATGATTACCTAAGAAGGGGTTATGGAGACGTTTATGAAGAATGCTCTTTATACAGCGACGATGACTTTGAAACAATAAGAAAACATTACGCTAGAGGTGGTCGTGGAAAAGATGGTAAACAGCCTCTAAAATGGGTTCCACTATGTGACATGAATGATGAATGGCTTGCCAATTGTATTGTTTATAATGAAGAACGTGGAATGGGTAGTTCTATTGCAAATGAGTTGTATGTTAAGGAACAGGAATATAGAAAGATTAATAATATAAAAATAGAAGAAAATGAGATTTAATGACCACCTTAGACACAAAGAATTATTTACAATTGTTAAGGATATCTGTGAAGACTTTTATAACTTTGACGAGTATAACCCTTCAATATGCGAAAATAGTGATGAAATAGAAGAGTTGTCTGTAAGATTAGAAGCCTCCTTAAATGACTCCCGGAGTATATTAGAGAAACTAGTTACTATAAATAAGGAAAACTTTGAATGTTAAACGGCGATTAACACCGTCATTAGCTTAAACAATAAACCCCTCAGATATTAGTCTTTGGGGTTGTTTTTTATCCGGCAACACCCGGTAAAAATAAGACTCTATCACACTTCTTTTATTAATACTTTCTCTTTATCTATTATTTGGAATTTAAAACCATCTTTTTCTAGTCTTTGGTATATGTTTCTTCGCCGCGAATCTGCCCAAACAATACAGATATATTGTCTCTTACCTTTATAATAGCGAAGAGTTTTAAAATACTCAGGAAAATTAAGTATTTCATTCTTAATCCAGATTAACGCTTTTATGCCGCCCATACTCTTGTTAGGTTTATCCTCAAATATGTCAAGCTCTTTCCTCTTCTTACCTGATGAAACCCCTATCCAAAATTTGTTCGTTTTTAGTTGCTCAACCCATACCCTTATTTTATAAGTGCAACCGTTAAATTCAAGGGATTTGGTGTAGTATAACTCTTGATCTTCTACCGATGCTGTCCAATTTTCCATTTTATGGTTTCTATTTGTGCTATACAGTACTCTAGTGTCTTTATTTTATCTATATCATAGCTTTTCATCAGTTTAGTTCTATTAAGCTCTGAGAGTTCTGATTTAAGTCTGTTCAAAGTGTCTCTTGATATCTTTTCAGTTTGCTTTTTTGATGCGGAGAATCCTAAATTAAACTCATCATTAATCCCCCACTGTTGCTCTATTATATTATCATACCTAACATTCTCTTCTGGACTGATAGCAGCCCTTATTTTTTCTAGTAGCTTATTTCTTTTCATAACTATTTAAATATAGTAAGATACCAAACCTTATTCTCACTTTCGTCAAAGGTTATATAATCCTCAGACTCTCTTTTTGATATATATTCATTCCATAATTGAATTAAAATAACCCTTTCTTTTTTAGTGGTGTTCCAACTACCTAGATACTTTCTTTTAAACAAGTCATACATATTAATATCTTGTACATAGGCTACAAAGGCTTTTACATCTGACTTACCACCCTTAATTTTAGGAATTGCATCATAAGCTTCAGATAGTACATAATACTGATTAGTATCGTAAGTTATTTTACTAGTCATATTTTTTATCTCTTGATGGTCTATAAATATAAATTTCTACAGGTATGTCCAAATCACTTAGATATTTGTTCATTATCTCCAATGATCTCTCAGGAGCAATACCTCCATTTGAGGCTCCTAGTAATGGCCAAGCTATACTAGTTATCCCTTTTTCTTTATAAGTGTCTAAGAACCGCTGTAAACCTGTTTTTAAATAACTCTCCTCGCTTTTATTGCGCCACTTATCTTTGGTTGGAAAACATAGTATATTTATAAAAACATCTTTATACAGCCACAGTTTACCGGGAGTTAATAATTTTCTATCGCAGATTCTCTTGTAAGATGCGAACATCTCAGGATATCTTTTCTTAAACTCTTTTGCTATACCGGCTCCCATAACACCTTCACAATTCACTGTATTAACCAATGTCTGGCAATTACTGTGAAACAGGCTACCTTCTATTATTTTCATCTATATTTCTTTACCTGTTAAATGATAATATAAATTTTGAAAGTAGTGCGTGTAAAGCTGTCCTTGCATATCTTTATTATAAATAGTTATAAGATCATCATCGTAAGCACGTCCATTATTTTCTTGACGTATCATAACATAATCTTCACTAACTGATAAGACTGTATCAGATGTTTCATGTTTACTAATATCATATTCAAAATTACCAAAACCGTTCTTTTCTACTCCTAGCCACTCGTGTATTTCCTCAACAAGTGGTATAGGTATTAATTGAGATATACTTGTTGTGATTTTGGAAGCTTTCATTTGTAATCTGACTTTGTTCCCATGAATACTTATAATGCGCCCTAGTCTTAAATCTACAGGTATTTCTACACCGACAATATTTCCTTTTCTTAATTCTGATTTATCTATCATATTCTTTTTCTAATTCTGTCCATAATTCTTTTCCATCAAGACTTACTTTCCAGTAAGCATAGCTCATTTTATCCCAGCACTCTCCGATTGTATCCTTTCTCGCTTCCTCTAAAACGTGATAAAGCGGGGGACATCTTCTCTCTACTTTTACCCTATCTTTTGAATTTGTTATTCCCACAATTTTATCATTTTTGTTACTATATCTATAGTCTCTGTATTTGTAGTATATTCTGCTTTTATACGGTATTGCACGTTCTGGCTCCAAGAGGAGGTCTCTACGTAGGCTATTGCATCCCCATTTTCATCCACATAATAATCCGAATGAAAAGATTCTCCTTGCACTCTCTCAACAATCTTATTTTTCATAAAGGCATCAAAATGCTCTTTACTCACAGTTGCCATGGTTGAAAATCTCATAATCATTATTTATACTGTTTTAAAATTTCTTTCATATCTCGCTATTATTTTCTTTAGGTTTGCTATTCCATTCTCTTCTTTATATTGCTTGAGTTCCTGATAGGCATAATAGAATTTTCTACACAGTTTTGACTCCACTTCAATTTTATTTTGTTGTAGAAGGCAAAATTCGCCTTACGCTCTTCATATTCAAAATTAGCAAGTTCTTCTTTATAAAGCACCTCATTCTCATAAATAGTTTCATGGGTTAACTGTCCTTGCGCCCACAACTCCTTACATATCTTAAGACCTAATAAGACACCTTCTATTTTTAGCTTTTCCATAATATTAACTGTCTATAAAATCTCTTAATTGTTTTACTATTTGTTCCTTGTTATTCTTATACAGATTATAGTTTCTGCGGGAAGGGTGTATCAATTCAAGAACTTCTAAGCTACATGACCAAGTTTTGGGCTTGCTCCAAAAGTATTCTTTTGCTACATTTCCAAGTAAGATAACTTTGTTTACCGACTGCACTTTTTCTTGTAGAACTTCTTCCCAATGTTCATCCATCTGCTCCTTACTTGGTTTTTTATGTCCTCCATTTTCAAAACCTGTAAATACCCCGCATACAGCCTCGAATTCAAACATTTGTTGTGCCGTTTCTATGCTTATACCTACTTCTGATAACCAATCATACAGCATCGTAGAGTCATAAGGGAATTTTTGTTTGTGCGCAGGAGGTGCCTGACCTATTATAAGTATTTTATTCATCTTTAAAAGTTGTTTTTGCAGCTTCTGCTACAGTTGGTGTATAGCCTAGTATTTTCTTGGTCTTTGTATAACAATTATCCCAAATACCATCAAGCAAGTTTTCTTTTATGTGCTCTACCGAAGCATGTGCTAAATGTAATACTCCTTTAAAACCTACTTTCAAATACTGGTTCTTGGGCAGCTTTACACAGAACAGTAATTCGGCATTAGGTGTCTGGCGAGTTTTTACATGGCTGTCACTTCCAAAATATTGTACCCAAGACAATCCATTATCACCTTTATACCTTAGTCCTGTAGTGTTTTTTGATGTTATTTCTTCATACATACCGTTATTGAGAGCCCACCGCAATACTTCATCCTTATTTTTATTCTCAAATATAAAAGAAACTATACTGCTGTTTTTATTATACTGTAATGTAGTGGGATTAAATATTCTTTCCCAGCCTATCTTTTCAGGATTGCGTGCCATAATAGCCGCAAATACACAACCTGTTCGGCCTTTCTTTATGTAATTTAAATTTATATCTTTCATAATTTAGAAAAATCAATAATATGCATTCTGTACGAGGTGTGACTAGGTTCTGTAGGACTATCATTACTTGGTACAATTACTTCTTCACCTTCACTATTTAACCAACGTGTTGTTGAACTGTCTTCTATTTGTATACTCATCCCATCAATAGCAATAGGGTCATGATAAATTATATCTCTATTAGGATCTGCGTATAGACAGTTGTTACTGTGTAATAACGTTTCTGTCATCTTATCCCACAATTCGTCTCCCTCTAAGGCAGAATATTTAGGGTATTTTATTTTAAATTCTGTAGTTGTCATATTTATTTTCTTCTTAATTTATTCCACAATTTAACTGCCGGAGAATCTACTCTAAAGAAATTCTTGTTATTAAGTACCTCACTTTGAGACTGCTCATACCAATTATTTAGGGTTCGCTCTATATTCTCTAAGCTGAAGTCTATTTCACCTATCATTCTACCGCAACATGCGAGAACGCAACTGGTAGTTTCTACAGTGCATTTGTTTGTCTTTGGGTAATAAATTACTTCTGTTTCCTTACCGTCTTTATCCCTGTAGAATTTATCTGGGGGTACGAATTTCCAACCTTGTGCAATCATACCTTTGGCGACAGCTAGTACTTTATTACTATCCTCATCACTAAGCGTTTTTAGATACTTTTTTCTTTCTTCCCTTAAAACAGAATTTCTTTCGTAGTTTGTATTTTGACACTGATCTAAGTACTGATTTGCCTGTAGTTTTTGGAATTCTTGTACTACTAAGAACTCTTCAATAGACTTATCGGATATCCATTTATCTTTTTCCATTTTGTAAAGGTAATAATTATTTTAATACAAAGCATAAAAAATCCCGCAAAAAGCGGGAAAGTTTTTAGTCGGCAAAAAAGTAGCTGACGGGTATGAAGTTTATAAAGGAATCATTATTCAGCAAATAGCTGTTTTTGGTGGAGACTGGGTTGCTTAATCCTGCATATTCTTTTCCAAAACCTGTATTTCTAAGGACATACCTTTCCCCCTTTGTAAAACCTTTAAATTTACCGCTGGTAATTATCTCATCGTCCCCTATCTCTGATACCCGTAATATCTCCGGTATTGTGTTTAGCCCCACAAAGGCAGAATCAATAGTATCATAATAACTCAATGGTATGGCCACACCGGAGGACGCACTTTCATTACAAAGCCTTAGCATTAAATAATTAGCTGATTGCAATGCATATAAATCTTTGTTATCAGGATCATCGGCTATCTTGGATAATAAAAGCCCTACCAGCATCAACAAGTTTACAACAGCAAAATCTTTCGCGTTTCTCTGCATATTTACGCGGTCTTGTGTGCTGAGTGTCGCCCAGTAATCTTTGAAATCGGTTTTTATCTCCTTTATATCGCTTTTTTTGAATTGCTCTATGTATCCTTTTATAAAAGAACCTAATGTAGAATAACTTCCTCTCTCAAACTGACCTGTATCCAAAGACAAATGTGTACCTTTAAATCTTCTTTGCGTGGCAACCGTAAGCCAATTCCTGTGTGTCATAAATAACTGTAATACCATATTCCTGCTGGCCAGAGATTTTTCTTCCGGTGAAATATTACCGTCAATAAGTTGGGATACCTGAGATACGCGCTGGAAAATAGCCTCGTTCTTCAACTTCATGTATTGATCGTAATTATCTACAGATAACAATGGTTTTAATTTCTCAGCGTTATAGGTAAGTTTTCCGTCATTTGTATCTATGAAATTATAAACAGCATTTTTCTCTGATGCGCTCCAAGTGTTTTTGAGTTCTAATGCGGCCATCTGGGGATTATTGCGCTTATATTCATTATAATTCATTATTTGCCCATCTACCACCCTGTAATCATATAGTACAGACAACATCACTTTAGGCATTACCGGAAAGTTCATGGCAGAGTGGGAGGCATATGGTACTTTGACAAGCGCACGTGCATATTTATTAAAAGAACTGTTGTTGAGACGCTCTTCCTGACTGTATACGTGGAAATGCTCCCCTATGACATTTAATCGGGCGCTGGATTTTAATTCAAGTGCCTCATTAATCGAACTCCCTGCCAACTTACGGAATTCCTTTGCTGCCAAAGCCGATGCAGGTTTATTTATAAACTCCCCAATCCTGTTCTCTAATCTGAACTGAACGTCAGCTGTCAAAAAGGAAGTTATAGGGCTTATTACAGCAAAACCTAAATTCCTGAACCTTACAAAATTACCGAAAAGCCTTAACAGTTTGGAAATATTTACGCTATAGCCTTTATATATAGGTACGTTGTATTCAAACGATTCCTTTACACCCATATAGAACTCGTCATAGGCAGAATTAAACATCTTATAGGTTGCAGTGGCTTCTGCCGCCTTTCCCCCATAATTATCATTTAATACCGCTTCCTTCAAGGCCAACACATTACCGATATTTTCTTTACGGGCTTTATATAATGTAGCCTGTTGATGGAACCAGTTGTAGGATGTCAATAATTCATCTGATAAATCCTGTTGGTTGGCAAGTTCGCGCATACCGTATTTGGGTATGATTTTCATATCCTCTACATTGGCGGCTATATTCCCCTGAATCACTTCTCCTGTGGCCACATCCTCTTCCCTATAGGCAAATACGTCCTTAAGGGTTTCCGATATCTTGTCAGTATTAGGGTTCTTCATGAATGACCTGAACTTGCTAAGGCTTCCCTTACTTTGCTGTGGCAGTTTAAATATATTATGGTTCCCTAAATCAGCTGTTGCGGTCAATGAGTCCCTGTGATAATCTAGTAAAGCTGTCCTTGCCTGATACAGTTTCTGGTTTCTTGTAGGCTCTCCATTTTTATCAAGCCCAAAAGTATCTATAAATTCCTGACTCCTAAAAGATTGTCCTTCTTTGTTTCTGCCGGATTTTTTGAATTGGTAATAACCTCCCTCGTAGTTTTTGACATAGTTGGGGTTTATATCGGGATTCTCTACAGCCTCATAAAAACTGTAATTGGGGGTGACAGTGATAGGAGAGTTTTCTTCAAATAAGGTACTTAAAGGTCTTGCTCCAGATTCAAGCTCTGACATTATGTTTTCATAACCTAAAGGAGCAAATCGGCTAAAATAGGGAAGTAATTTAGATTCTGAGTACTTAATGAGGTCTTCAGCTATAGCTAATTGCTTTTCCAAAGGGTTTAGAGAATTATAATCCTTGTTAAATACATTTTCATATCTCTTAGGGATACTCACCACTTTACCTGCGCCCAAATCCCGTGCAAATATTTCCGCTTTTTCTATCTTCAGCTTATCTGAGGCTGTAACATGGTCTTTTATAAAATCAATCTTATCGTCAGTGCTTGTTTTTCCGTTGTTGGTCAGCGCATCGTAATAAGCTTTATTGGGTGTATTTTCAGTAGTGGTTTCAATTTGTTCCCCTGCTTCCCTTGTAAAGAAACCGGAAGCCTCTTGATATAAATCCTGCAAACGTTCTGTAAAATCCCTTACATTATCCCTCTCTGTTCTTGACATACGCTCAAAATCAGTTTCTGACGGCTGGTTGAGTACCCTGTTGGCCTTGAGGATATTATTTCTGGCACCCTGTAGGCGTTTCATTTCCAAAACTATTTCCTGTGCACGTTCATCTTCTACATTTTCAAGTCGTTGGCTCAGGCTCTCATTCCCACCTATAGAATCCCAAAAAGATTGGTTGAACCCTATATAGGAGTTTAATCTGATATATTCAAGACCTTCCTGCGGGGTTAAACCTAAAACAGTGTCCTTGAATTTCTGGGGTATCCCTTTTTCTGTTTTTTGCAGGTTTTTCAAAAACTCCTTATCCAATAAATACAGTTCATAGGCTCTGCGGGCTTCATCACTGGGGTTATCCAGCAAAGTCAGTTCTAGCTGCCCTTCATTGTTTATAAAACCGTCAAGGCCTTCCCTGAAATCCCCATCACTACCATAAGGACTTTTGGAATAAGCCCTTTCCTTGGAGATCCTTTCCAATTCAAACTTAAGGGACTGTGTGAGCTCTATAATACCCTCACTGTTCTTTGCCAGACTATATATTTTAGCTACATCCGAAGATATCTCCGAAAGCCACTTCTGGGTATCCAAAGAGATGTTCAGATCTGCATACAACTGTTTTTTTGTCTCATAATACTTATCATTATAAGGTTTTTCAAGGTAAGGATCTATCTCTTCTCTTATTTTCTGCCTGTATAAATTATAATTATCAGGAGATAATGTGGCTAGAGAGCCGTCCCTTTTTTGGATAAGATAATCTTCCAAAGATAAATCTGTCTTGGCAAACTCGTTGTAAGCATCTTTTTCAATGGTGTTTACAGTGGTGTCTATTACCTGCCAGTCCATCTCATCTAAAAGATAACTTCCTCTTTTCAGTGTATTGAGTTGCTGCGGTGTAACACCCAATTCATCTAATCTGTTTAGGAAGTCGCGGGTTGGGTAGCGATGATAAATACTCGCATCCATAGTGGTTTTTTTGATAGTATTTCCAAACAGGTTTAGGAGGGGATTTTGCGCGTGACTTAAACTGCCAAAGTAGGCCATGCCCCAAACCGTATCTTTCTTGACTGCTTTTAGTGTCTGAAAATAATTTTCTTTCTGTTCGGTAGTCCAGTTGTGTTTTATGGCCACTTCATCCACCATATTCCTGAGAACCCCATCATTATCATTTAAACCTACTTTTGCCTTTAACTCCCCAATACCTGTAAGCACCTCTTCAAGTTCTTTCTGTATTAGTTTCTCATCTGCATTTTTTGAATCCAAAAGTACTTTAAGCTCTTCCAAGATAGGCCGCATTTGGTTAATCATAGTGGCATACACCACATTTTCTTCCTGAGAAAAGGGGTGACCTTCTTTGTCATTGGATTTGAAAGCCTGCTCTAAGTATCTCAACTGTGTCTTTACACTCCCAACTATCCCGGATATTGAAGATATCTTTGAATTATCATCTATCTGATCCAAAGTCCTCTTAAGTCGCTGCACATTTTCCCTCCCCACAGAACTTCCTAGTTTCGCCTGCTGTATGTCAAGTATCTCTACAGCTTTTCTGGCAGTTGCTGTTATAACCGCCAAAGGATCATTTGCATCGCGTGATAAGCTATACAACCTTAATTTTGAACCTTCAATTTGTTCGTTGCTCAGATAACCTTCCAGCTCATTATTTTTTAAGAGTCTTGATATCTGGTCGGTAAATAAATTAATGTCGTTTATATATTGCGGCTTAAATACCATCTGCACTTTACCTATAAAGTTTAAAAATAACTGTCTGATCCTGTTTAATATATTTTGATTTGTTTCGGAAGTAAAGTTATTTTGCAATGCATTGGCAAGCACTTTTCCCAACACTTCTTTTCGTATTGCAGTTTCCAGTTCTTCCCCGCTATAGGTCTGGGAATATACTTCCCTGTATTGCTGAGAAAACTCTGCCCATTCCTCCGTCTGGTTTATAACAGCAAGTAAGTCGTTTACCTGATTTGCGTCCCAGCCCTCTACTATAAAGTGAGCTGTTTCTTCTGTAAGGTCTGCTACAGATATACCGCCGTCCTGAAAAGCTATTATTTTCCTTGATATGTCGGCCAATGCCTGAGCAGAAGGTTCTACCCCGTTCTTGACACCGTATTTTTCAACATAATTTGAAATACTCAGTGTTTTTATACCTAGGTTATTGAGTAAATTTAAAAGCTGGACTTTCAAACGCTGTTCATTGGGAATATCAGAACCCTCCTGTATTACTTTTGAATTCCCGTAAGTTCTTAATCTGGGATCATTATCGAGCTCCCTTTCGAATATAATATCATCTACATTGTCATATTTTTCTCTTAACTGCTCTTCGCTGAAATTATTTAACGTTTCTGAATCTTCGTATGCAATCTCCCCTGTCTTTAACGTAACAGGTCTTTTACCCACCCTATTCTGGAAAACAAAATTATTGTTATCTAATTGGGTTATGTTCTGAGCCCCCAGATAACTTATTGCATCCTGAACCAAAATATCGGCCTTCACTGCTTTCATTATATCTGTAGCTCCTGCGGTCTGTATCACTATCTGACCCCCTTCGAAAATACTTTCATCTAGGATAAGGTCATTTCTAAGTGCGTTATTTATAAAGCCGGAGTAGGTCTTTGGATTTGAGTTGCTGCTTATGTTCATCAACAGATTCTCACCTGAGAACACCTGTACATCACCTGAGTCAATTGATTTCAATGCCTGTCCATAACTATTGAATACCCCCTGAGAAGTCCTGTATTGCAAAGCCTGTTCTGCTCCCTTAAATTCAGGGGTATAAACATTCTTGTAAATATCTATGGCCTGCTGTACACTTTCCATATGGGGATTTCTTACTAAGGAGTTGAATAAGACGGAGGGCTCTCCTTTTTCATTATTTACACCTATTATCTTATTATCTGAATAAACTATTTTACATGCCATTTAGTTACAATTGAAATTATCTGCGTTTATTTGGTTTTCTTGTTCTGCACTGTAATAGGTATTGACAGTGTTTTGCACTATAGGTGTCTTGAACTGCCTAGAAGGATCTATACTTAGCTCCGGCTCGCTGACATCATAGGTTTTATAATTACTTTGAACAGTGTTGATTTTCTCATAGTAGCTATCTATGTCTGTAGTCATCAGCTCATATACACCATCCTGAGTCCTTACAAATTCGGGATTGTCTGCCGTAGTGGAAATAACGGTGTTATTTATTTTACTGTATAGAGTCACTTTAGGGGCTTTCTTCGGATAATTTGCATAGTAGCTTCTATAGAAATCCCTTGACAAAAAGGAAGGGATTTCCCCTGTCTTTAAATCTGGCATATTTTTAGAAAGTAAACTGTAATTCTCTATGTTTTCATCTGTGTAGTCCTTGATAGTATCTATAGTAATGGCATCGGTGTTAAGTAGATAAATACCTTGGTTGATACCGAAATTAGAATAGTAGCTTGCGTATAAGTCACTGTCCTTAACTTTCTCCTGTAAAGCTTTTGCCCAGAAATCAGATATAAAATCTGTTGTAAGGTAATCCTCACTTCCTGTAAAAGCAGAAAAATTGGCACTTTCTTTATCTATGTTATCAACCTGCTCTAGAGTTATAGGGTGATTAAAAAAATACTTAAAAGCCAGTATCTGCTGAAGACTGCTGCTATCTCCTTTCTCATCAAGACTCCCTACATTATTTTCCAGAAATGTTTGGATATCCTGTAAAATAATATCTTTATTTGCAGGGTTTCTTAGAGTACTGAGATTAATTATGTTACCCTCTCTTGCAAACGGGTAAGCCTCTATTGGTAATACGCCCTCATTATACTGGCTTATCTGGTATAGATAGTCATATAAAATGGCCATATCTTCTATTTTTTCCACCCTCTGCCAGATATTATTATCGGCCTTTATAAGACTGAAATCCCTGAATGCTTCGTACTCTGACATGGTTGTCTCTAGGTAAACAAGTGATTTACTCTTATTGTCATCACTTGTTTTTGCTACGTAATCCACTGGGCTTAAATCTGTTTCGAAAAAAGTATTGTAATTATTTGCAAAAACATCTATATTAGCTTCAGTTGGGTCAAGTATCAATTGGTTTGTGGCTTCCAGTAAATCATATACTTCATCGCGAGTTTTGCTATATATTTTTTCATTTGCCCCGGCGATATCAATTCCCTGTCTGGCAGCTTTTAATTCAATTGCTTTTATCAGCCGCTGTACATCCTGCCCATTGCTTAGATAAATATCCTGCGGTAGGCTGTTAATATAAATTATATCTGCTGAGATAGATAAATCATTTGCTATGTTCAGTGTTTGCACCAACTCATTTTTTATGCTTTTAGTCTGTCTTTGTAGCACACCATCACGTATAACAAAGCGCGGCATTCTCTTAAATTGCTGCATCGCCTCAAATGAAGTTACTACAGGTAATTCCAGTGCATCTTTTCTCTCATTATAAGTGGTTTCAGCCAAACCGCCTAATTCCTGTATTAAATCATTTTCTATTTTTAACGGGTTTAGATTAACCTGCTTTCCCAAGGAATTAAAGCTATTTTCCTTGACTAAGAAATCTGTATTAAAATAAGTGTCGTTATATATGTTCTCACTGTTTTTTAGGCTCTCCAGCGTGTTTTTTATAGTTTTTTGTATATTAGTATCACTAAGCATATTTGATATCTCAAACTCGCTGTAATATGGTGCAAGCCTGCTTTTATCTATAGTGAATTCGCCATTTACATAAAAAGCTTTATTCAGGCTTTCATAGAGTTCCTGAGAAGATTCAAAAGGCATACCAAGTAAGCTGTTTTTGATATCGTGTTTTTGTTTTAGTGATAACACCTTATTTTTAGTCTTGCTGGAATTTACATAATCTACAACTACTTTTGCAAGAGGTTCACCATTTTTGTCAAAGTATTCATTAGGGTAAATCTCTTGTTTGGATTCACCATAGTAGATAGGCTCGCCTTGTTCTATACCATATCTTAAGACCGTCTGTAGGTTTACATTATTATTTACCCCCTCTACTCTGAGTCCATCGCTATAAGGAACCAGCCTTATAGTTTCGTCACTGAATTTTAAATCGGTAAAGTTTTTTCTCTTGCTCACACTATAGTTCTTATTACCAAGTTTTTTGATAACCCTGCTTTTATATTTCCGCAAGATAGGATTTATTATATTTTGGCGGAATTTTTCTGTCTGCGTGAGTACAGTGAGGTCAGCCGCCAGTTTTTTATCCCCTGTTTTTTCAAGTAAAGACCTGTATAAAATAGAAGGCTCCCCATTGGGAGCATTCATAGTCTCTATTTCGTTATTTTCATTATATACTATTGTACAACTCATAGGGCAAATCTACATTTATTTTTTCTTTTTTCCAACTTTTTTAGGTAATTTTTTACCCTTTGGTGTTTCCTCTTCAAACTTTTTTGCTACTTTGGGTTTATTTGCCCATAGATAGCCTCTCTGTTTTTGCGATTTTATTGGCATTGGTCTTCTATTTGGGTTTCTATGTTTTCCATATCTTCAGCCGGTACATACAATACACTTTCTTCGATATCAGCAATATTGTTTTCTAAGTCTATTATTTTATCATCAAGGATTGCAAATTGCTCATCCAAGGCAGCTAATTTTAAATCCCTTGTGGTAGCTATACGACTATAAGCCCCCTGTTTAGACCTGTTCTTGTTTAAGGCTGCTACCTGTGCGCTGTAAACTCTTTGCAGTTCATCTATTTTTTTCGATACTGTATCCTGTTGTTTGCGGAGCTTGACAATTTCCTTATTATAAGCAGTTATTTCAGAACTTACTTCCCTCACTGTTTCCTGTGAAATAAATTCCTGTTGCTGTTGCACTTCCCCTATATTTGCATTCTGTAAATCAAGTACTAACTTCGGAGCTGTTAAAGGTCTATCAGTGAGGTTTAAGGCTATCTGGGCTTGGGTTTTTAGGTTCTCCTTGTCATAGTTTTGGTCTCTTAAATCCTCTACGTCCATGAAATCCTCTATAAGATCAAGTTCATTCCTTATCTCCTGAAGTTTAGCCGTATCAAGTTTTGTAAGTCCATAACGTGATGGTTCTATGCCATATTTAATAAGTAAGTTATTTACTGCCTTTACTTTCTCTACGTCTGTTATATTCTGATCCAATATCTCTATTAGTTCCTGTGATTTTGGAGATACTGTTGTAATAAGTGAAATAGGGTAAGCCACATTGTTCCCTTTATATTCAAATACTATAACAGGTATTTTTTTACCCGGATTTTGTCTGGATAATTTAGTGGTAAAATCAAAACGGGTGTCTGTTCCCTCTTTTGCAAGATAAGGTTTGCCATTTAATATATATCCTGTATTTACAACTGTCCGGAGGTTATCATCATTAAAATCTACAGCAATCGGCTCATACCCACTCTCTGTCTGTTGTATCTGCATATTTGGAACACCCAGAATAACTTTCCCTACAGGGGCTGTTGCATTTACAACTATACTAACACTTTGATTGTTTGACGCTATGTGCTCTATTAGTTGCGTATAGGCAAGTTTTCTTATCTTTAGGAATTTATCATCGGCCACTGTATTGCCTGTTGTTGAATGGCTTGCTTTTATGGCACCCGACTTTTGCGTGTCAGGGGTAACAGTGAGTATCATCATATTATCCTCTACCTCTTTGGCCAGCTCCGGTGTTATTGTTTTTGCTTTCCTTAACCTGTCTACCAGATTGGCATTGTAGTCCTGATCCAATCTTATTTCAAACCTTATATTATCCCCTGTCCTCAAAGTGTAGTTGGCATCGGGATTGTAAGAGATATTTGAATTTACGTTTATTGATCTGGGTGTGAAGTCTGAAGCGGTAAGTACCATTGATTCTCCTGCCTGTTCATACACCGGAGAATAAGTACTGTGGTTAAAATTAGTAGAGAGCGGCGTTAAGTTTAAAACCGTTTTAATATTCTCAAATTGTGCTAAAGGTATAGAGATTCGCCCTTTTTCTCCTATGGTAAAAGTAGATGCGCCTATTATAAATTGCGTGCCATTTGTTTTTGCAAACTTCTGTATCAACTCTGGTGTGGCATTTCCTGCTTTTCCCTTTGGATCTACTATTGTATTTGGAAACCCCAGTCTGGTAATAATGGTCTGAATATTCAAATCACTGAATCTTACCGAATCTCCTTCTATCTTGGCAGTGATGGTATCATGTACCTGAGTAAAACTGTTTTGTGTTGCGTCATTTGATGCCTTGATATCTTCGGTTTCTATTATATCAATATTCTCCTGTTTTGAAATAGTGTTTTTAACAGCGGCATTGTCAATAGTGGTTTGCAGCTGTGATAATAATTCTATAAGGTCGGCAACACTTTCGTTCTCTTCTACAGAGCCGTCGAGCATCCTCCACTGTGACAGCTTTAGGTTTAATCTTTGAAACTCTTCCAGTTCTTCCCTGCTGAGTCCCAATTCACTTTTGCTTAAAGTGTAAAACCTAGGATTAACCCTTGTAGCAAAATCTTTATCAGGCCTCTTGCTTTTTTTAATTTTATTGTATAATGTCTCATAGGTATCTAACTCCTGTTGTGTTGGCTGCTTGTCATCATAAGTATCCCCTACATAAGTTAAGGCTATATCTGTCTTTAAAGCTTTTTCAATTCTGTTTCTAAGTTCTTCAACGGCGGATAGTGTTTGTACAGGCGGGGGATTAACCTCAATTCGGTCAATAATATTCTCGGCGGCGTTATTTACCTGCTCAACATTTGAATTATATATTTGTTTTTCCCTGTCCAGTAAAGTTTCACCATTCTTGACTTTAGCTGCTATTCTATCCACTATTTCGGCAGGCACCACACCTGTATCGGTAAATGCCTGAAAATCGTTATTGGAGATATCCTCATTAATATTTCTGGCTTCCGGTGCAAGCGCGCTTGCTTTGTCTATAGCGTACTGCTGGGTGATACGCGTAAAGAAGT